>JAABUZ0100000229.1_pt1 | contig 147446 bp, 55 predicted proteins | sample 5562091 | NCBI WGS metagenome assembly JAABUZ01 (sample SAMN12813069, study PRJNA571459) | rock metagenome | isolation source: Antarctica rocks | place: Antarctica: Victoria Land, Linnaeus Terrace sud | collected 2015-12-21 | reverse complement strand
ATAAGCGCATTTTTTGTTATCTTAGACAATCGATTGCGTTTCTTCAACAATAATATAAGAACAATAATATTTGCTAAAAGTATTAAAACAATTACTTTAAATACTATAGTAATTATTTTAGAACATTTTATAATAGAGAGAATAAATTATTTTGTACTTTGTCTTGTAGTTGTTAACAAGATTCGCAAAATTGTTTAGCAAAAGTTTGCTATATTATTGATTTTATTTAATATTGTAACTCTTCTATTAAACAAGATATTTTAAAATAGAATAGTTTTGTCTATATTAAACAAATACAATGCTCAATAAAAGCTTTAATCTTGTAATCATATTATAAGATATTTAATTTAATTATAGTCTTCGAATAATTTAACTTTAAACAATTGTATAAATTTTTATCATCTAATGCTAACTTAAAATAAGCAATAAATATAATTAAGTAAATCTTTTAATTTGTTAGAAGATTTAATTTGTATATTAAATTGCTTTTTTGTTTAAGAATCTTAAAAAACTTAATATGTTAAATAGATAATTTAAATAATTTAACAAATAACAAAAAGTAACTCTTGTAAAGATAGAAATATATTATATTGTCTATTAAAAGCTCGATAAATCTATAATATTTATTATATATTTTTTTAATTATTATATTAATCTATGCAATTGTTGCTTTTGTTTCGAAGATATTAACAATCTTTTTTTGCAATTAATTTATTTAAAAATTGTTAAATCTAAGAACAAACAAGAGATTATATGTCTTGAAATTTATAATTATCTTATTTAATACTAATTCGATAGAGATACTAGACAAATTATTGAGCCAAACGCAAAGTGCAAGCAAAAAGAACACTTAATCTAAATTAAAATTGTTAATTGCTATATATTGCAAGACTATTTTAATTATTTAGTTAGTTTGTTTACTTTGTTTGTTTGTTTGTAAATAATATATTATTAAGATCAAAAACTAAATTTCTAGCTTTTAAAATATAATTATTTAGAATTTAGATATAAACTTGCAATCTCTATTGTGCACAAACGCTCTTAGAACTCTATAATTAACAAGATTGTTAAAAAAAATACTTGTATATTTTGTTGCAATATAAGTTGTTTTGTTGCTTAAAATAATTATTTTCTTAAAACATTTGCAAGTTGTTGTTAAAATAGTATCGAAGTTCTAGCATAATAACAATTTTAAAACAAAATCGATATATATAGTATAAAAAGATACAAGAAAACTTAAAATTAAATTAAGATTTCTATACAATTAATGTTACTTAATTTAACAAAAATTGTACTTTTAACAATAAGCAATATATTGATACAATTAAGAGACAAGTTTGCAAAAATAAAAGTTAACAATTATTGTCTTATAAATGCGAGTAAAGTTAGCATAACTATTTATATTGTATATCTAATAAAAGATTTTCGTTTTAAATTTCTTAAGCAAATATAATTTTTTACAATTTGCATAATCTATAAAATAGAGTAAATTATCTTTTTTAAAAAATTAAATATTAAGAGACATAAATAACTTTCGAACTATTGTTAGAATTTTTGTTTACTTAATAGATTTAATATATATTTCAAGAAGTCTTTTCTTAAAGACTTTACTTATTTAAACAAGATATAAATAAAATAAAATAATCTTGTTAATTATATTTTAATCGACTAGATTTAACTTCTTTTTAAAAGTTTGTCGCATTAATTTAATTACAATCTTTATGTTTGTTACAAAGCTATCTATCTTATCTAAAATTAATAATTTGTTTTTGTTATATTTATCTTCAAATGCAAGAAGTTTAAACAATATATTCGAAATTGTATATAATCTTTTTATACAATAACATATATTTAGTAAAAACTATAAAAGATATTGCAAAACACACACAAGACAAAAATTAAACTTGTTAATTAATAAAAAGAATTATATAGTTTGTTTAACAATATTTGTTATAACTAAGTAACTAGTATAAACTATAATAAATCTCTTAATTGCTTCTATTAAATATTCAATCTCTTATATTGTTTATATAAGACAAGTTACTTTTATTTTAATTAACTAATAATTTATCTTAACAAAGTTTAGAATCTTAAATAAAAACAAAATATATTAAACATTGTCTTGTCTAAAATTGTTATTAATTAAATTGTCTTTAATATAATATATCTCGATATTAGATTTGCGCTTCTTAAAGATATTTAAGTCTATATACAATTAACAATTGTTATCGAAATAAATTAAGAAGTTCGAAGCTATTAAGAATTGCTATAGTTAATAAAAGAATTAAAGAAGAACAAACAAGTATTTAATATACGTATTTCTCAAATACGTCTTTCGCTTTTGCTTGTTAACAATAAAAGATTTCTTTAGAAGACAAGTCTTTTCTTGTTATAAGATATTAGCTTGCTAGACGTATTAAACAATCTTGTCTCTTGAATAATTAATAAGATCAAGATAGATTTTAAGCGTCTTTAAATTCTTAGAAAATTTAATCGTCTTAATAGCGACGATACGCTTCTTAATAGTAAACAAGTTAAAGATATTTACTTTTTGTTCTAGCAAGATAATGCTAAAATAATTAAGATAGATCTTTTTAAGACTAAGCGTAACGTTTAGCAAGACTAATTTGTCGAACAACTAAGTAAGATAAGCTAAATGTGTGTCGAACAATTAGAAGAAAATAACAATATTATTAATATAGACACGATAGAAGTTTCTAAATTGATAGAGTTCTCTATTTATTATTTGTTAAACGTAGACAAACAAATTTTTGAATCTTATAGTAACAATATTAAGATATTTCTTGTTTTAATAAATAATAAAGAAAAACTTATATTTATCTTTAAACGCAATCAAGAATTGCAAGAAGAAAGTTAATCTATTTATTAAACTTATGTACTTACAATTACGAATTTGAGCTATAATATTTGTTTAAATAGATATCGAATACTTATTTGTAATAACTAGTCTATTTAGTTTGCGAATATTAGTTACTACTTGATGCTTTCGAGTTTCGTCTAACAAGATTTGCTAGATTACGAAGACAAGAAATTCGAACAATATTGACATTTCGAATAATCGATCTCTTAATTTCAAGATGCTAAGATAATTTATGTAACTCAAGGTTAGTCTCGAGAGCATTCAAGAGACAATCGAAAGCTTGCATTTGAAAAGTCAAAAAAAGCTTAACCAAAAGTGTAATTTTGATGTTCGAAATATGCACAAACTCTTGCAACGCTTTGATTACGTCTCTACTTACTACTCGCTTATATTATAATAATTTAAGTAATAGAATCGAACTATTTGTAAGATTTCTACGCGAGAGCGATATGTAAACAAGAGTATCTTCTACATTTGTGTAATTAATTGCGCATAACTGATTGCGCATAATTAATTGCGTATAGTTAATTATGCTCGTAAGTTGCGCTCGCAAGTTCTAATAACGTTCAAGTAATACTTTAATATTACACAAGTAGTATATATCTTAATTTATTTTTCAAATTTTAATTCTATTAACTCAAGATTAACTAGATCTGCTAATATAGCTTTAAGACAAAGATATTAGCACAACACCTTCGAGAGTTCCAAGGCACTAATAGGATTCCTAGAGGATTATTCCAAATTGTCGATAAACAAAGACTTAATTAATTATATTATCTTGCTTTAAACATACAATTTATCGAATTTTTTATCGACTATCTTGCAATCGTGTTCTTCTAAGAAATAAATCTTGTATTTTATCTTCGACGCTAATATAGAGTTTTAATCGCTATTTAATAGAATCGACATCTAATCTTTCTTAACAAAATTAATAGTTTTGCTAGTATTCTTTTATAAGATATACAATTGTTTAATAAGATGCTAAAGCGCAATAATTATGTTTAAATTATCGTAAACATAGATATTATTAATTAGATTTGTCTAATAGTTATTATTGAGTGTATTAATCTTAATATCTTTTTTAGTTGCTTAACTCTCTTTATTAGAGCTAATCTAACAACAATTTTGCTTCTTAAACTCTAGCAAATGTTTTAGCGTTACATATTGCGAGATGCGAAGAGATACAAGACAATTGTTACAAATGTATACGAAAGATATTTCTTTGTTTGCAATATAAAAGTAAGTGTTAAATAAAATTAATTTAAAAAAAATAGTTTCTATTAGACAAGATTTTGTCTTATACTATTATTGAAATTTCGAGAATAAAATAAGCAACAATTATAAGATTTCTTTAAATCTTAACAATTTGTTTTATTCGAACATTGTTCTTTAACTTTATCTCTAACTTTGTCTTTAAATTTTAGCAACTTTTAATAATTAGTTTTTGCTTGTTCGCGTTAACAACTATATATTTGAAGTTAATAATAGCTATTTTAAGCAATAGCTTTAATCTTAGATTTTTTATAATATAAACTTTTTAACAAAAGTAAGTAATAATTATTTTGTTATTTATTTTGGCTTAAAGATATATTAAAAGTTAAAAATAATTATTAATCAAATATTTGTTGTTCTTAATATTACGTACAAATACAATAATGTTAAATTATTTTATAAGATACTTTAATCTTAAGTTACTAAAAAAGTTATTATCGATTAATAATATAATGCATTTGTTGTTAATATAAATAATACACAAGATATCTTTTTATAAGAATACTATTTAATATATTGCATAATATTAATATCTAAAAGTTAATCTATTTTGACGCAATAATAGAGCGTCTAACTTAATTAGCTCTAGACTCGTAAAACTTATCTTAATAAAAACAAGATTAATATAAAATATCTTAGTAAATTTTCGACAATATATCTTGTTATATTTATTTTTAATATGCTAAAAAAACTTGTTTTTTAATAGAAAGATTAAGACACAACTTTTGCACTTAAAGAATTAAGAAAAAAATACTAATATTAACTTAATATATATTGTATTTGTTTAATAAATCGCTTTCTATAACAAGTTAACTATATAAGTAATTGCTAATATTTTCTTCTTAAATATTAATATATCTCTTTCGATTAATTGTTAGCGATATAGTATGTTGTTGTATTTGCACAAGAGTTGTTGTAAGAATTTGTAAAATCTTCGAAAAATATAAAGTAATAAACAAACTCTATATATATTGCAAAATTTACGTAGTATATTGTTATAACAAAAACTTAATAGATTGTTATTTGTTTGTAGTTGTTCTAATAATTATTGCGATAATCTTTGCAATATTTATCTCAATAATTATCTTAATAGTTGTCTCGATTTTGTTGTACATTGTTTTGTTTATCTCATGTTTTTTAATTCTACTAGTAAGAATTTTTGCTCTAACTATTCGTAAAAGAATTTATTATTATTGTAATTGCAAATTTTAAGAAAGACTTTAATATTTGAAATTGTATTAACGTTTGTTGTATTAATTAACAAAATTACTTATTAAAATCCTGTAAATTTTGTATAGATTATTTAGAGTATTTGTAGTCTATAAATTGTTGTTAAGAGAAATACGCGTAGTCGAATTGCTAGTAGAAAAGTATATAAGAGAGATAGATTAAGCAAGACACATATAATGTAAACTAATAAACAATTTATTCTTCTAATTATTTATTTAATCGATTCGAATTTTGCTAGCTAAAGCAATAGACAAGCATTATCTTTTATATCTTGCGCTTTGCGTTAAGTTTTTTAATAAAGTTCTAAAATAATATATAAGTAATAGATATATTAACAATAAAATGCAATTTTATCTTGAGCTAATTCTATATCTAAATTAATTGTCTCTAAATTTCTTTAATACTTGTTGATTGCATATAAAGAATAATATTTTACAAATATCTTGTAATCTTTTGTAGTGTGATCGTTGGGTCGGGTTGGACACTTTTATCTTAACTCGACCCACCCTCTTAGGTCTCGTAGGGTTGGGCCAGGGTCAAGGCGCGAACTCGATTTTAGAGTTGGGTTTCGTCGAGTTAATGCCAAGAACCCAAGCTAACTTCGTCGCGTTAACATTTCCTTATTTTATCTTATCTTATCTACGCGCTAACTCGATTGGGCTAGCGCAGGGTCTACGCTAACCGCATATGGTTAGCATGGACCCTTGCGCTAGCTTAATCAAGTTAGCGTGTCACGTGACGTCACGTGATCGAATGGGTCGGGTTGGACACTTGGCGCGCATTCTTCGCTCGTCCCACCTTGTTGGGCTAGGAAATTTGCCTGATCCTAGGGTCAGGGTTGGGCGGGTCAACCCGATCGGGTTGAAACTCGACTCGACGATCACACTAATATAATTAATAGCAAATAAAATAAAAACTATTAGCTTAATCTTAAATACGCAATTTCGATATATTTATGCAATATATAATTTAAATATAGATTTAGTATTGCTATAATATATATTAAGATTATATAGAATTTAAGCGCAAATCGCGTATTAAGTTTTTAGTATATTTTGCGAAATTAAAATACAATTGTTGTGTTTTCTATCTTTATCTTTTCTAAATATTTGTCGCAATCTAGTATATACTTCTAGTTTTATCAACAAATATATAGTATAAATTTAAGTATAAGTATTGTTGCAATTTAGTTTGCTAATTTTAGAATATATTACAATAATTTTAATATAATAGATATAAAGAATTTGTCTTCTCTAAAATATTATTACAATAAGCATAATATATGCAACGTTTATATCTAGTATATATTAATTATATATTTAAAAGTTTTACTTTAATTTAAATTCAAATTTTGTAATTAAATATAAGTATTTAGTTATAATACAATTCTATACTAAATATATATTGAGTCTATATTTAGCGCAAATAAAATATATTTAAGAAGATAGCAAATCTAATAAAGAAAAACTTCTTATTACAATTTAATTTATACTAAATATTAGCAATATCTACTATTAAAATCAAGAAAAATAATAGATAATCTATAATTAAATTTAATCTAAATTTAGTATATATTAAGTATTATTAATTGTATCAAATTCTAAGACTTAAATCTTTTTGTTTAATTCTATTGTATAAATTGTATAAATTTAGTTGCAATTCTATATATACTAAATATTAGCAAATACAATTATATAATAACGTCGATTAATTAAATATGTAAAATAACTTTTATAGTTATTAATTATTAGTTATTTGTATATATAGCTATAGTTTTATTTATACTCGATTTATACTAAGTTAAGATTAAAATTAAGTTACGCTATTATATAAAAATATATTATGCTAAAGCAAGTAAATAAACATCTTAACTATTAATATATATTGTATAAGCTAAGTATATATAGTTGCAAATTTAAATACAAAAAATATTTTTACAAATATATGCTATCTAACAAAGAAATATATATTTCTTTTATATTTAATATATATCGAGTTTATACTAGTTTAGTATTTTAAAATTTTAAACTAAATTTAAAGAATAGCAAAATACAAATTATTTTACAAAATTGAAATATAATTTTAATAAATATTGCTTAAGCTAAACTTATATTTTATATAAATATCAGAATATTGTCAATATAGTTATCTATTAATATACATATAATATAAAGTATATTGCATAAACTAAATTAATATTAATTATATATTAAATTTATACAAAACAATTGTTACAATCAAGAATTTGCAACTTTTTTTAATATATACTTCTATTATAAGATAAATTTATTTTATATTTGTTATATATTTAGTTTATCTCTTAATTTCTTTGTTCTTATATTATATATATAAATATTTATTCTATTTTTTAAGGTTTCGACAATATATTAACTATATATAGACTCGACTTATATTAGATTTGTATTAATATAATTGTTAATATTATTAATTAATTCTTGTCTATTGTTTTTCTTTAAGTATTTGTCTCTTAACTTAAAGAGTATTTGCAAGAAATATACTTTTAATTTATTTTTAAATTATACTAAGTTTATACTAATTTATTTTTAGCGTCAAATTGGTCTTTTAATCAAAAAGCTTGCTCTTATATATTCTATTATATTAATTTGTATTTAGTATATATTTAGACTATATAAAGATTAATATATCTACTATAAATATAAAATTTTCGAATAGATTATTTTAATTATATTTTAAGTTAAATCTATACTAAGTATATACTAGCATTATAAAAACATAAAAAAGAGAGAAAAATTTGTAAAAATAATATGTTTAAAATTTCGAAAATTTTCAAAAATTTATACTTTATTTATATTCAATATATATATAGCTAACAAAAAAAAGCTAAATATAGTAACAAAAAGTTAAATACAATAATTAAATCTAATAAAAGAGTTTAAAAGTTGTATATATTATATTTATATTTACTATATATTTAAAAAAGAATTATAATACTTTTTTTTATTCGAAGAAAAATAAGTCTTGCACAATAATTAACTATATTAAAATTATACTAATTCTATATTTAATAGATGCTAATATCTTAATCGATATTCTAATAATAAAGAAAAATAAAATTGTTATTTGCAAATCTATATTCTATCTATATTAAGTTTATGCGTAGCTAATTCTTTTTTAAATAGATTTGATTCTATTAGCAAAAAAAATAAATACAATTGTTTTTTATTTATACTAAATTTATATTAAGTCTATATTTAATTAATACAATTGTTGCAAAAACTATTGTTATATCTATAGTTAAAAAGTTAAAAATTAGATCGTCTTTTATTGTTTATATCAAATATATATTAAACAAAAACTAAAGTATATTAATATAAAAAAAATTCTAAATTAATTTACTAAATTTTAAACTTAGTATATACTATACTTAATAATAAGATTTGTCTCGACTAATTGTATATTCTTTGTTGTATCTAGTATATACAATATAGACAATTAAATATTTCTTTTTTCGATTTTAATTTAACAAAATAAATTAATCTTTATTATATGCTCTGCTTCTATATAGTTGCTGCAACAACTATAATTTAATTAAAAAAAAATTGCAAATTAATTTGTATTAAGGTTTAGTCTATATCTAGTATAGAATTTCTATATACTTTATCTAATTCTAAATTAAAACTCTATTTTTTAACTATATTTAAATATATATTTAGTTTGTATTTTATCTATGTTTGCTATATATCTATTGTATTTATTATTCTAACTTTGTATTTATTTTTTCTATTTTTAATATTATTGTTTATAAGATAAAATTAAACAAATAACTACAATAGTTTGTTATATTGTTATACTTGTTAGTTTTACAACTAATACAAATATCTTGTATATAATCTTGTCTTCAATTGTTTTTTTTTAATTTTAAATTTTCTAGTAAAATAATAAATCTTTTTCAAACTAATACTTGATATAAACTCGATATAAGCTAGATTTATATATAATATTTCGAAATTAAATAAAAGCTCTTAAATTATTAATATTATAAAATATTTGTAAAACAAAGATATAAACTTATAAACTAGTTTATCTTTATTATTGTTTTAATTGCTTAATAAATATTATTAATTTGCTTACAATAAAATTATATTTAAAATACATTTTATATTGCTAGTAATATCGAATTGTTTTAACTCAATAACTTTTATTATTAATTTTTTCTCTTTTTTTTGTAGATTTTTATTATATTTTTGACGTATATATTGTATGCGTTGTTCTTATACTTAATTTTTAATTTTTAATTTTAATAATATTGCTATGTATTTTTTGCTTAATTTTAATATATTGTTTATAGAACTTAAGTTTAATTTATATTTATTAGAGCTAAACAACAATATATATCGAATTAATATTTAATATCTATCTCTTTTAAATAGTATTTCTATATATTAATATAATAAAAAAGATGTTTTAAAATCTTTATCTAATATATACTAAGTTAATACTTAATATCAATTTTTTGTCAAATAAGTAATTCTTAAATTGCAACTTTAAAATATATAAAAAAATTTATTATTAAAATTAGACATTGTATTTGTGTTAGATTTATACTTAGAATTAAGTTTATTAAGAAAGAATATTATATTAGAATTTTTAAAATAAAAAAAAAGATATAGATATTTTTGATAGATGTTAGGGATCACTAGATCAAATGCATAATGTGATGGATAAAATAATTGTCTTTCTATCTATCTAACTGTCGAAAACAAATATATGAGCAAACTAGTTGGCACGACGATTCATGTGTCGAACCTAGGTCTAATTAGGCAGAAGTGTTGAGCAAACCTCTAAATAGATCTTATGCCACGATAATTCGTAACAATTGCTTATCTTTTTCGAAAAAAGATTGCGTTCTCGTGATCATATTATTAGATAATAACAATAAGGTCTAATTTTGCATACAAATTTGCAATAAATTAAGACATAAAGCGCTTGTAATGTTGAAGCGTCTCTACTATGCATATAAAACAAAGAAATATGTGCTTATCTCTTTCGAAAATGTTTGCGACAACAAGAGCGAAGAGAGTCGAGAATTATTGTCAAGATTGATCAAGACGACGACGACAAAATATCATGATTTCGATACAATGTAAGTGACAACAATAGTTTGTAAAAGAGATAGCATGACGACGTTATTTAGATGTCTTTAAGATTGTCTTCGAGATCTTTTTGAATTTAATTTTAAAGACAAATCTAAAACTTATCTTTTTGACATTCGACTTTGCGAAACGAAGCATTTTATAATCGTTTAATTGACGCATTTGATACGTCGATAAAATCGAAAAAGACTAAGAAGACGCGTCGATTTTAATGACATTAACGCGTTGTCTTTAATCGATTCTCATGACAAATTTTATTAACTTTGCTTGTTTAATAATTCTCTTATTAATTGTTTTAAGACATAACTTTAGAATAATAGACGCAATAACAAAGATAACGTAAAAGCTCATCGACAATGCTTTTGACGAAATAAATTTAATAGACATTTGAACGCTATCTATTTGCATTCGTTTGTTATATAAATGTAAACTAATCTTGTTTTTAAACATTTCTAGAACGTTGTTGTCTAGTATTATGCTTGTCTTAATGCTCTTAATAACGTATAAGCGTGCTTGTAAGATAATCTCGTTGACGTCTAACACATAAATAAGCAAATGCATTTATTTGTTAACTATCTTTTCGTCGACGATGTCTCGTACAATAACGAGAGAAACAATGTTTAAATGTTTATACAAGTTGACGTCTTTAAATAATAAGAATTTGTTCATGAAACTAGTGTTTAATTTAGTATTCGCACAAATAATTATCGATTCGTTATTTTAAAAGAGCTTTGTCTTAAAAGTTGCGTATTCATTAGACAATGTCTTGATTTCGTAAACATTTAAGATCGCATGTTTCATTCAATTAACAAATCGTTTGCGTTTCTTGCTTCAACCTAAACGAATATCTATCTAATAATAATCAAACATGTGATTGTTAAGCTTCTTATAGTTCTTAAGATAGATAACTTGACAAATATTGCAAAAATATAAGAACATGTTGTGTCAAACAGTATAAGTATTATTAAAGATCTTCTTAATAGATGTCTAACTATAAAAAACGATTATAGTTTCGTTAAATTGTACGTTCGTAATAACATATCTAGTGTCTATCAAGAAGAGATAGTAGATCTCGTCGTCTTCGTTAATAATATAGACATTGTGAGCGTTCTCTATCGCCGCAATAAAATAGATAGAGAGTCGTGTGTTCGTTTAATTAGTAAGAAGCTTCTAATTAGCAAATAAAGACAAGTATTGACGCGACGAATTTCCTAAATATTCTCGATTATCGCTCTAATATTCATTTTGATACTTATTGCTCTAATATTCTCTAGTCTACGATAGTAAAGAAGTAGATATTTGCTACGATAGTAGGCGACGTTCTACAACTTTGATATCTCGCTAAAAGACTGTTTTCTTTTTGTTAAATCAATTAGAGATCTAATTAGTAATAAAGATTTTATCGAAGACGATAATTAAGACTTTATCGTTCTTTCTAGTAATGCTATTATAGTATTCGATAACGTTCTTCAATGTCTTTACAAACTCGTTTAAACTAATGTGTCTAGTAGAACGTCTAACGTCACGTCGAAAATTATTGTCTAAATTCTTTCATGCGTAAGTAAGAACTACAAAGTTCACAATATCACATAATCTTTCATAACAAATAATTGTCTAAATATAGTCGTTTGTCAAACGTTCTTTTCGTGCATTTTGTACAATATAGTGCTTCAATTGCAACTTATTAAAGATCTTAAAGATAAATATCTTGTATTTGATAATCAAAGTTGTGCAAAAGTCGTCGAATTAATTATTAAGACGTTGCTATAAATATTTTAACTAACTAGTAAATCAAATTATTGTCAATTCTCGTAGACAAAAATGCAATTGTTCGTTTATTTTTTTTGTAATTGTCACACGTCTAACTTGTTGCGTAAACATGTGAACGTCGCAATAAAAAACGTCTTTTTCGAACACTATATAGTTCTCTATTGCGTATGTGTTCTCTAACAAATTAAAATTAAAATATTCTATTTTTAATAATCTAAACGACTCTTACTTGATTGTGACAGTTAAAGTGCCTTGTAGATGTGTTAATTTCGAATTAGATGTCAATAATGCGATTGCAAGATAAAAAATAATCGATTGTTTATTAACATAAGAGACAAATTCTCGTAAACAACTTCTATTATGTTCTCTATTATTTTCTATATCGAAGCGATTGCTTCTATCTTGCTTTTGTTCGTAATTATTATTTGCATAGTCTCGTAATTATTCGCGTGAAACATTTAACAACAAGAGTTAACAATAAGAGAAAATTGATCTTTGAGAGAAATTATACAAATTTCGCGATGTAAAATAAGCAATTTGTAATGTTTTCTTCGACAACATTTTTAACGTTTTTTGCATTGTCTTTGTTTTAAATGCTCTTTTTATCAAATTTGAGACATTTGATTGTACGAATGCATCCTTTGCATCTATCTTGCTATTTAACGTCTTAAACATACTCTTTATTTCGATAAATTAATTGTTCATTAACTAAATAAGAACGACTATATTTAATTCAAATGTTATATCTTGAAAGCCTTGTTCAACAAAGTTGTTCAAAGGATCGCCTTATATTTCTAAGACGTCATGACAAGCTTATATAGTCTTCAACTATTGCTTTGTTAATTTTATTGTCTTTATATTCTTCATAGCATCAAATAATTGTCTCACGTCTTTCTTGATAAGTGACGAAGACATTGATTCGTATAAAGAGAAGAAGAAGAAGAAGAAGAAGAAGAAGAAGAAGAAGGCGAAGATAGATTTATTTAATTTGACAACGATTGCAAAACTTATAGAAAGATCGTCGTCAATAATAAGTCTTGTCAATTTAGAGTTTATTGAAGAGAATCTTTTATGCTTTCTAAAGTCTTTTAACATAGATTTTAACGATGCTCTTTAAGACAATAAAGCAGATTGCTTCGTAAGCGAAATAAATTTCGTCTCGTCAATGCTACTCTATTGCAACAAATCTATCGATAGAAGATAGATAATCGTTAACATGATTAAAGTTATTAATTGTTAGGAATCACTAAATCAAATGCATAATGTAATAAGTAAAGTGATTGTCTTTCTATCTATCTGACTGCCAAAGATAGATATATGGGCAAATCAATCGACACGACGATTCTAATGTTGGCGCTAGACCTAATTAGGTAGAAGTGTCGAGCAAATCTCTAGGCAAACCTCATGTCATAACAATTCGTAACAATAGACAATAATATTTTGCAACTTTTCGATCTTTTTTATTTATAATTTAATTAATTATTAAATTAAGTTAAATATAAATTAATTATATATATCTTTTTTAACTAGTTAAGTAATAGTATAATTCGATTTATTGCAATTGCGTTAAATAGATAGATTTTTTTTTTCTATTTCGAAATTGTTCTTTTCAAATATCTTAATAGCATATTTTCTTATTCTAGTATATAATTAGTATAAATATAGCTTAGAACAAATATAAGTTCTATCTAAATATAGAAACAAATAATAATAACTTTTGTTCTACAAACTTATTATTTTAAAAGTAATTACTTTTTTCTATATTAATATAATTGCAAACTAGTATTTATTAATATAAAGAAATCTTTAATTTCTCTTTATATAGTTTGACAAAAATCCATTTTATTTTTCGATATTTAATCTATATTTTAAGTTTAAAATATAATATATTTATATTATTTATGCGTTGTATTAGTTTGTTAATAGTCTTAATCTTTTAAAATTAATTAATAAAATAGATTGTTAAATAATTAAAATAATATTTTCAAAAATTACGCTTAGAATATACTTGACAAAAAATCAATATATACTTGAGATATTTAAATTACTCTCAAAAGTTATTAAAATTGTAAAAATATTTTTTAAATTCTTAAAACAAAATATTAGTAATATTTATACAATTCTAATATATATTAAATATATCTCGAGCTTGTTTTTTGTTTATATCTATTATAAAAGTTTGCAATTCTTTGTTTTTACAATTAATATAAGAAATTTAAATAGTTTAACAAGCAATTTCTTTTAATACTTTAAATATTTTAGTAAATGTTGTATAATAATTGTTGATAATCTTTATATTAATTTACGCATAGCAGTAGATATTAATTTCTATTGCAATTTAAGTATATACTTAATATATATCGTATATATATTAAATTTATAATAATAATTCTTGTTTTAATTTGAAATATTGTATAGATTTGTTTTATTTTAAATCTATTTAAATATAAAATCTATTTCGAGATATAATTAATTTATAAAGATCTTAATCTAAGTATAAGTATAATATACAATAATATATTGTTAAAGATTGCTATTAAAATAGATAATATTTTTAATTTATTATTTTTCTAAAAAACACAATTAATTAAAAACTAATTTTTGTTTAGCTTCTATAAATTGTAAATTAAATTTATATAAAACTTAAACTAAATATAGACAAATTTTTTAAAATTGTTTTAATAGAAAATTTCTTAAATTTTTGTTTGCAAATTAATATTGCTATAAAATCTTTTATATTAAAATTATTATACATATAGTATAAAGCAATCTTGCTATATTTAATATATAGATTAAATATAATAAAAAAGATAACAAAGCGTTTTGCAAAAAGTTTAGCACAAATATAATATATATTAGATATAAGCTTAGCTTATGCGTTGTTAAAGATAGTAAATCTTATTATTTGATTATTGCAATTATATTGTTAACAATTTCTCGAAATATTTTGATAAAATATAATAAATAATAAGTATAATCTTCGCGTACAACTAGTATAAAAAATAGAAATTGTTTTTAATTAATAGAAATATAGATATTTAATTGCATATTATATATATTAATCTTAATTTTATTGCTTTTCTAAGAATAATTAAATTCTATATATATTCTATATATATTAAATTTGTATCAAAATAAAACTAATTGCAAATAGAATTTTTAAAAATTAAAAATTTAATAAAAATATAGTTTTGTATATATTGTTGTAGTTTATAGTCTATTAAAACGCAAAAATAGTTAATATTAATATATATTAAACTTGTATTACTTGTTCGATTTGTATATTATAATTTTGTATCGAAAAGTAGAAAATATTTAATTTAATAAATTTATAAGATTAGCTTACAAACAATATAAATTAGATAAAAGTTTTTTTAATAAGTTTTTTTTATAATAGACTCTTAATCCTTTAATACGCAAGTTATAAATTCGAAACATATATAATATATATATTAATCTTGTTATTTTTCAAGAAATTTATAATATTAGATTTCTATACAATATTTTAATTGCGTATTAATATTTATTATATATATTAATTAAGTAAAATATTGTCGAAAATTATTAATATTCTTAAACTTAACTCTATTGTATACTAAATATATATATAATGTATTAAAATACGCATATTTGCAATATTTAATTTCGAAATATTTGAAACTTTAATATTAGATTTTGCTTACTTTGTCTTTTTTTTAATTTCTAGAAATAAAAAAGCAATTTAAGTAATCTTAAAATTAGTTGAGACAATAAAGAATTAAATCTAGTCTTAATATATGTCAAAATTATACTATATTTAAATTAGATATACGCTAAATATATATATATATTAATTAATGTTCTAATAGATATATTAATTAAAATCTCGACTAATATTATACTTTTTTTGTATACAAAATAAAGAGTTCTTTTTAAATATATATATAAATATACTAAAATATTGTAATAATATTGTACTTTTAATACAATTACTTAATTGCGTTTTTTAAAAATAATTACAATTTTGTTAATATTAATAAAGCTCTACATATCATAAATATTAGTTTAGTATATAATAAATATAAAATATAAAAAAGAATCTATTTTCTTAAGTTTTATAAACAATAATTTGTCAAAATTATTAAAATCTTAATTGTTTAATATATTTTAATTTTTTTAATTGTTTATAAAAATATTATTGTTAATATTTTAATTACTTAATATTGTATTCGACTTAAAAGTATTAATATTATTAAAATCTAAAATCTACTTAGATATTTAGTAAATATCTAGTATATAGTATCTATTGGGAAATTGCTTATTAATCTTAATTTGCAAAATTCTCAAATAAAAAAAAATTCTTCTTGCTAGAAGATATATAGATATCGAAAACAAAAAATTGCTAATATTATCAAAAAATATATTGCTATTAAGATTTAAATTAAATATAAACTAAGCTTAAATATAATATATATACAAAATAAGTAGCTAAATTGCACAAATAGAAAATTATATTGAGCTTATATTATATTTAAAAGCAATTTATAAAGTACTATAACAAAATTTAGATTTTGTAGTACAAAATTCTTGTTTTTAAACTTTAATTAATTGCGCATTATAGGATTTATACAATTCTAAAAATATAATAGATATAAAAAAATTAAGTTTATATCTAATATATATCGAGAAAAAGCAAAACTTTAAATATTAATTTTTATTTAATACTAAATAAAGAAGTTTATACTCTATATAAGCTATATGTATGTTAAGCATGCATCTCGATTGCGAGCAAAGATTGCTATAAAAACTTTTAATTCGAAAAATCTATACTAAGTATAGACTTAGTATAGACAAAGTTTCTCTCGAATAGAAATTTCTATTCGAAAGAAGCTCGTCTTGGATAGGAAATTTGCATTCGAAATAAACTATATATTTGCTATATCGATTATATTAAATTTAATAATAATCTCAATTTGTTTCAATTTGTTGTTTAGAATATTATGTTGTATTTAATTTAATATCTTTAATTAAACAATCTTGTTTTTGAAACTTATATAGTTAGCTAAATCTCTTAGTCTAATATTTGCAAAAAATCTAATAATATAAATTTTTGTAATATTTCTTTTTTACAATTATTTTGCAAAAGTATAATTTCTGCTTTTATCTATAATCTTACTATATAAAATTAGATTTTTCGAACTATAATTTATTAAAATTGACAAAAATTTGTTAACTTTTCTATTTGTAATTTTTTTAAAAATTATATTTTTAATATCTATATATATCGAGAGCTTTTTAGTTCTACTATTATTCGCATTTGATAAATTCTAACTTTAGTTCTAGATGTATCTAGATTTATTATAACAAAAGTCGCAGTTTTCTATTACTAATATTTGGACTTTGTGCGAGATCAAATTAGAGCTCGTGAATTTTACACTATCTACGAGAATCTAGAGATTTAAGCCAAGCTTTGCGAGAGACGATCTTTATATTCTTTAACATTGCGTTCGTGAATGCGTTTGTTTTGTATAACAATTATAATTTGTCTACGTAAGATGCGCACACGTTCTCTTGATTTATTAGATTTGTCTCAAAAGTAAAGTTTGTTCAAATCGACAAAATCCAATGTTTAAAGCGAAAAATGTGAAGATTTGACGCAATTGTGCAACTAGCGAGCAATTGCAAACATTTGTGCGCATCGCAAATATTAAAACTTTACGCGTCAAAACGTAGTCTAATTCGATAAAGATTTCGCAACTTTGTTAAATTTAAAGAAAACAAAATAAGCTTTTCGAGTAGATTTTGTTTTGACAATACTAATTTGAGTACGTAGAATAGATAAATCTATAAGATTTGTAAAATCTAATAAATATCTTAATCTTTATTAGCTCGATTTGTCTTCCAAAACGCGAATAATCTTGCTTTAAATATATATCGCTTTTAGTATTGTTAGATATTAAAATATCTTTACTTTTATTTAATAGTTTTACATTTATATTCTTATTTTTTTCTAAAAATATTTTCTACAAGTTAAAAGCTTCAAGAGCTTTTTCTATTAATAAAAACTTTCTATTTAACTCTAATACGTCTATATTAATAAGTAGAATTATATAAACTAATATATTGTATTTTGCAAAGCAAAAATTAATATATTTCGAGAAATCTTTATTGTTCTTTGCAACAAACAAATAACTATTATATTTTTATTCTATTATTGCAAAAATATAGTTAAAATTTTAAATTAAAAAAACTCTTAATCTATTTACAATTAATATTAAAGCAAGTTTTAAAAATACTTTTGCAAAAGCAAATTCTACAATTAATATAAGTAAATTAAGCAACAAACTACATTTTAAAAGAGTTTAATTTTGTCTAATTTTTTTTAAATTAATTGAAACTAAATTTTGTTTAAATTTAGCAAAATTGTAGAATTAAGAAGTTTTTATTTAATTTAAAAATACAATCTATTAATTATAATTGTTTTTAATTATACTTTTTGTATTCTTTATATTAATATTATTTTAATTTTTTAATTTATACTATTTTTTTAACTCTTTGCTCGAGAATTGAAAGTCTATAATATATAATAAATATATTAAGTCGAAAAAATCTCTTAACTTTATTTTAAATAAAACAATAGATGTTAATAAATTTATGCAATTTTAAAAGCTAAATTAGAATAAAACTATATCTATATATTAAATAAAATTCTTGTATAGAAATAATCAACATCTTAAATATATTTATTAATAATATTGCAGATTGCACATCTATTTGAAGTAAATTTTATATATATAGTATATTAATATTTGTTAGAACACTATATATATTACTATCTATATAGTATATATTTAATATATAGATATTTGTTTTTAATATTATTTGGCAATATTAAATTTAGTTAACAATAGTTAACTAATCTGCAATTACTATTTAAATAATTCTTAATAAAACTATATTGTAGCTTAAAAATATAATTTCGAATATTATTATAGACGCAAATATAGATTAAATTTTCTATAATTTAGTTTATTGATATTTGTCTATAAGCTCGACTAGTGTGACCGTCGAGTTGGATTTCAACCCGATCGAGTTGACCCGCCCAACCCTGACCCTAGGGTCAGGCAAATTTCCTAGCCCAACAGGGTGGGACGAGCGAAGAATTCGCGCCAAGTGTCTAACCCGACCTATTCGATCACGTGACGTCACGTGACGCGCTAACCATATGCGATTAGCATGAACCCTGCACTAGCCTAATCGGGCTAGCTTGAATCCTGCGCCAGCTCAATCGAGTTAGCGCATAGATAAGATAAGATAAGATAAGATAAGATAAGCGAATGCTAACGCGACGAAGTTAGCTTAAGTTCTTGGCATTGGCCCGACGAAACTCGACCCTAGGGTCGGGTTCGCGCCTTAACCCTGGCCCAACCCTACTGGGCCCAAGAGGGTGGGTCGAGTTGAGGAAAAAGTGTTCGACTCAACTTAACGATCACACTAAGCTCGACAAGCAATATTAATATTATACAATTTTTAACGCTTTAAAACTTTTCTTTAAAAAATATTAAAAAGTAAAAGTAAATATATAGGACTTGTCTAATAGTTATAGTTGCAATAATTATTTTAGTCTTTCGCAATTCTATTTAATTAATTATTAGTTTTGCAAACTACTTAGTTAAATCAAAATTAACTTAATTATTATATTATAACTATAATTACTATTATTATCGATTTAAATACAACAAGTCGACGTTCTAATTTCTAGCTAACAAATATATAGTTTTTGTAATTATAATAGTAAAAGTGTCGAAATATTGTATTCGATCTAATCTAGTGCTAGATACTATTTGGCCCAATACTATTTGATTCAATATTACGTAATTGGGTCAAGTAGCATCGATTAATATATATAGTTGAGCAAGATCTTTAGCTTCTATATAGTAACTAAGCGTTCTATTATTTATTTTTTTGACAAATTATAAGTTTGAAATAGAACGAGAAATTTATTTGTTTGTTAATTAGAATGTCTAAAATATAGTTAATAAATCGAATTAACAATAAACTTATAATTATTATTATTAGCTAAGTTTCTAATAATTTCTAATATACGAAAGCTAACAATTAAATCGTCTTAATACTCAAATTAGTCTTTAAGAATCAAAATATTAATATTATGTTTAATGCTATCGAAACAATAATTGAAAAATTGTTAAAACTTGTCGAACAATCGATCGCTCAATTATTCGAACAACTAAAATCTTCAATCATTAACAAATAAATAATGAACATCTAATTAAAGATTCTAGATACAAACGTTGTATTAAAGGGAATTAATATAAATTGTAAAACAACTAAGTTTATCTTATTTGCAACTTGTTGCTTTCGTCGAAGAACGCTAATTACTTTTAACAAATATCTATTAATAATAAGCTTTAAAAAGATCGAAGAATTAGTTATGTAACAATTATACAACTAAAAATCGATAATTAGATAATTAATAATTAGTCGAAGACGTGTTATTAAAGCAAGACAAGATTCTGCTTTGACGCATTAATAAAAAGACTAAATTACTTAGTTTTTTTAATCTTTGTTCTTCTATTTATTGCAAAAATTCTCTTATTATTAATCAAACAAGTTAACTTGCTAATTCAATAATTAAAATAAATGCTAGTTGACTTCTCTTATTACAATATACGAAACAAATCAATAAATTAAATCGCGAATATACTTCGAAGATCAAAATAACTTTATTAATTATTTTGAAAGCAACGTCGAGACGCAACTCTTAATCAAATAACTTTTAATCTTATTTAAATAAAAGAATTAAAAAGATCTTAATTATCGCGAAAACGCAAAAAATTTAAATTGAAAAGACTAACTTTTAGTCTTGTTAAAATAAGAAAACTAAAAAAGTCGATTTAATAATCGCAAAAACGCGAAAAAATATTGTTATTCTTATAATTGTTAAGATTAAGAAGAAGAATAAAGAGATTAAGTAATTCGATCAAATTTTAGATAGTTAAAGAGCTTTATTTACAATTAAGCGAAAACAACAATTTGATCAAAAATTATCTATTATTAATATATTTTTATTTATTAAAACAAATTAAGTTTATCGATTTTACTCTTATTTATATTTGTTATAATCTTAAGATAGAACAACAAAAGTACAAGACTTATCTAAGAACCTATTGATTGTTTATTTATTAACACTTTGTTCAAACAATAATTAACAAGATTGATTAACTCGATATTATTAACGAAGAGAAGTATATTTAACTATTTTCTTTATCTAAATTCTTCGAAGAGTATTTATCGAATTAAGTATCTAATTCAAAATTTATTAAGTTGTTTAATTTTTGTAATTTAACAATTAGAATATCTTTATTAAGATCTTTACTACGCAATTGCTTATCTTTATTATATTTATTAGTAATATTACTTATTGCTTACAAGCTATTGATAAAACTCTAAAATAATAAATTATGTCGATACTATTATAATTACTAACATTTTTGCGTTATTTCTCGCAATTTTTAAACAAATTGCTAAAATTAGCAATAACGTAAGCTTTCTTATTTAAGAACGAGACTTATTTAAAGTTCTTAAGTAAATCAAGCTCTAAAAATATATTAATTTAGATATTAGACTTGCTAATTCGCTCAATATTGTTATCGAAGAACAAGTTAAATAAAATACTAACAACAAGAAGTATATAAATGTGCTTCGAAATATTGTTAACAAAAATTTGTATTACAATGTAAAGAAGATCGATCTAATTAAAGAGATTTATTAAAAGATTGTTAAGATATGCAAGTTTAAAGAGTTAAATATACTAATAAGAATCTTTGTCAAATTCGAGTTTCTTAAGATTATTAATTGTCAAAATATTAACAAATACAAAACTAAATTTCGCGACATTATTAGTAAACTATTTATTTATTTAAGTAACTTAACTATAAATAAGAACTAACTTATCTTCAAATATTAAGTCGATTTTAACAATATTGCTTGTCTCTTTATTAATTAATAAGTATTTAAGTATAAGTTTTTTAATAAAGATAAAACTCGAAAGTAAAAGTTGTTTATTGTTATTTACGATTACAAAGCTTAATATATTAATTTAATAAACATTTTAACTATTAATAGCATCTTGATTTCGACAATAATTACTAAACTAACTATGATTATAAAAAATACTCTTTTCGTTGCTAACAATCTTAGCTTTGTATATATTAAACAAAAGAAATGCACGAATTGCGACAAGATAAACTATTAAGAATTAGATTGTTAAAATTTATATTTAGAATTGCGTTTTGTCTTAAAGAGCAATAGCTTTAATAATATTTAAAACAATAACAAAAATAAATATTGTTAAGACTACAATAATTAAAAAGAAGATCGAAAGAAGTTTAGATTTAGAAAGAATAAGAACAAGTTTAAATTTAACAAAAACAAGAACAAAAATAGTAATAACAAAGAATAAAAAACTATTAAAGCAATAATCTATAATTGTTATTTTGTCTTTGTTGTTGTAACAATTTTGTTTATAATTTTTGAATTGTTTTTATTTGCAAGTATTATGTTAGCTTTTATCGTTAATTATTTCTTATGCAAGTAAGTCTTTAATACTAAATGCAATTAGTATATAATAGAAAACTTCAATGTTTTTGTGTTCTATTTAATAATGTTTTATCGATTAATAAAAGATATAGAGAGCACTTTAATTGCTATAGATATCAAAATTATTTGTCTCTTTGTTTGCTACAAAGATAACAAAGCTCGATATATTATTATTTATAATATTTAATATATATCGAATTCTTAATACAATCTAATTTTTTATAGTTAAATTAAAGACGTTAATATTATTCGAAGAATTATTAATTACGAATTTTCTATTAACATTTAGCAAGCTCGAGCAATTTAAGACTTTGAATTTTACTTTTTAGATTTAAAAACGTTTATTGTACTTTTTGTTTCTATTGTTACTTCATTAGCGATTAATAAAGATGCGATAATTATATAACACAAACATCTTAATTATCTAAATAAGCAAAATATCTATTAATTTGTTCGAAAAGACGTCTTTAATCTTATAAAGTTCTTGATAAATAATGTTTGCGTTTTTTGCGTTTGCGCAAAAATAAAAGTAAAGTCTTATTAAATCTCTATTAGATTTGATTGCTAAAAAAACGATTTTATTTATATCGATATTATAGAATCTATATTTCTAGATAAATTTAATAACATTCGCTACGTCTATACTTAACTAAATAATAAAATTAAGCGCTTACGAATAAAATGTCTTAAAAATAAGAATAAAGTTAGTTTTTTAGTTTTCTTTAAAAACTATATTAACAAATTTGAGTATAAAGATAGCAAATACATTGGTATTTGCGTTAACAATAAGAATAAATATATAAGTAAAGTCTTTAAAGTCTAACGCGAGAAACACGAAATACAAACAGAATCTATTGTTACTATTTTTCTTTAAATCAACAATTGTGTCGAATATATTAATTAAACTTTAATACAAAAAATTAATACTATTATGAAAAATATTAGCTTAATTATTAATTTCTAATCGAAGATAGTTTAGACAATTAATTTATATTGTAATATTGCTTTTATTATTAAATGTTTTGTTACGTCTTTTGAGACAAGTATCAAGTATCTTTATAATTATAGATATATTTGACGCATAAATTAGTAGAAAGAAGCACTAAAGATTTAATTAAGTATTAATTAACAAAAGTTTCAAAATTGTATTAGACTTTTAATGCTAATAGATTATAAAAAAAGTATATCTATTATATAATAAATAATAAAGACAAGATTTAATACGTATTAAAGATTTATTAATTAGACAACAAGCAAATATTACTTTGCTCAAGTATTAATTACAAGAAACTAGTTGTTAGAACAACAATACTTGTCGATCTTTATCTTTTCTTAAATAGTCGAATACTATTAATGTTATTAATACATTTCTAAACTCTATAAGAATTAATTTAAATTTCGCAATAATATTACAAGAGCAATAAAGAATTATTTTGCTCTCAAATAAGATCGAGAACTCTAATAATAAGTTAGAAAATTTATTTATTTTATTTACAATTTTTTTTTTTTAGACTTTAAGAATATTACTTTTTTTAAGTTCTTCTTTGTCTTTAATTTCGAAAACAATATTCTTTTTAATTTTATTAACTTTGATAAATCTTCTAAAGTTATTAAATTATCAAATACGTATCAAATATAATATTATTTCAAAATCTAAACTTGACGCTACAAAGACATTCGAAGCTTCGATTATATTAAAATAAATTTGCAAATTCTTTTGTTTTGCTATTCAAAATTATGTTATAAAAGTTATATAAGTTTAAGATTTATGCTAAAGCTATAACAAATATTTTTTATAAGATAAACTAATAATTAGTTAAACAAAACGAGATTAAATTCTTAAAGAAGAACAATGTTTATATTGTTTGCTTAGTATCTAGCGAACATTACGCATTTCGCGATAGATAAATCTACAAAATTAAGCGTAAAGTTAATAACAAGATTCTTTGTTATAAAGTTTGTTAAATTGTTAAAAGTTTTAAACAACGCAAAAATTTAAATTATATCGAAATTTTTGTTGTTGTAATTAAGTTTATAAGTTGTAAAATTATCTTTGTTTGTGTTGTTATTAACAACTAGAATTTAGAGCAAATAAACATTGTTATTGTTTTTCTCTATAAGAACATTAATAAAAAAAATTATATTAAGCTATTTTACAACTTTGAACAAAGCAAAAAGATTTGTCAATTTAGAAAAGTTCTCTATAAATTGAAGCAATTGTCTCGAATATAATATAATATTCTCGTAACATTTCTAAAAAAGTATTATTTTTGTTTATTGAACTTTAATTTAAGCGTCTTTACTAATAATTCTACTATTATTGTTATTTATATAGATAATCCCTTAATTGCTAATATTAACAGAAAATTTATTAACGTTATTAAGAGAACTCTTGTCAATCGATTTAAAATAATTAACTTAGACTTTGTTCAATAATATTTAGAAATCAAAATAAAGCGCGATCTTGCAATTCGAATTCTTTATTTAAGTTAAAAATTATATTTGAAAAAGATATTAAAAAATTACGAGATATAAAAGTATAAATTAATTGTTACTTTTATAAATATATTCAAAATATATATTGTTAATTCGAACTATATTGTCGATTCGAATTATTGTTATATTTATTAATCGATTGTTAATTCTTTTATATACGCGATGCTAGATATTTAATTAGATATTGTTTTTGTTGTCTCAATAATAAGCAAATATGCTTTCAATCTTATCAACGCTTACTAGAAAATTGTTAAATAAATATTTTATTATCTTCGAGATACTTAATTTTTGTCTTACTTTTTGTAAGAGCATTTGTTTTCTATTAGACTATATTGACATTAATTGAAACAAAAATCAAGATATTTGTTGTTTTATCTCTAAATATGTTTTTAATGTAAAAAGTGCTATTATTAATTAATTTTCTAAATATTAATTAATTGTTGCTTTGTTTATTTGCGAAGTCGAATGCATTAAACAAACGCAAATTATTAAGAAAATTATTTAACTTTAAGTACTATTAAAGCAATTGCAATTATTTTATTTATTCTTATTGTTATTGTTTACGTCTAGAACTTTTGTTGTTATTAAAACTTTCTCTTTAATAACTTTTGCTCGAATCGACGATTCAACTTTAGGAATCGAATCAAAAATCGATTCGATTTCGACTATTTTAAAATCGAATTAAATCGAATCGAGTCGATTTTCGATTCAAAGATTAAAATCGAATCGAATCGCCAAGAATGCCAAGAATACTAAAAATAGTATAAGTTAAGTTTAAATTTAGATTTTTCATTAATTACTAGGTAATGCACAATAGTAATGCATAATATAAAAACAATCTAATATATTTATTAATTAATTTAAATAAATTAACTATTTCTATTAAATTATTAATTAATTGTTACTAAATATAATTAAATTATTACTAAAAATAATAAAATTTACTAAAAATAATAGTCTTGGCGATTCGATTCGATTTTTCGATTTAATTTTCGATTTAAAGATTGAAATCGAATCAAATTGTCGATTTCAACTTTAGAAATCGAATCGCCAAGACTTTCGATTTGATTCGAATTGAATCGCCAAGATTCGATTCGATTTCTTAAATCGAACTCGATTTCCTAAATCGACGCGATTAGTCTACGCCTATATATAAATTGCTAACAAAAAACTTTTATGCACTTTTTTTACTTTTGTTAGAAAGATGCTCGAAATTTAAAAGTTTTAAGATAAATTTCGAATTTAATAAAATATAAAACATAATTTATGTAAAAGCTAATTCTTGAACTTAGATTAAATAAGAGTGTCGAAATATTGTATTTAATTTAATCTAGTATCAAGTACTATTTGACTTAATATTATTTGATTCGATATTACGTAGTCGAGTTGAGTAGTATCGATTAGTGTATATAGTCGAGCAAGATCTTTAGCTTCTACATAGTAACTAAGCGTTCTACTATCTATTATTTTGACAAAAAGTATATCGAAAATTGATTATCGAAAAACTTTTCTCGTATATAGAGATATATATATTAGTATATATATAAATGCTCAATCTATATATTGTAAGTTTTAAAAATCAAGACAATACAATATATATATAGAATATTTTTTCTATATATATTTGTTTTCCAAATTTAATTTTAATAAAAGTTAATATTTTAAGAAATGCTATCAAAACAATTAATTACAAAATTTAATATATTTTTATTAAATTAATTTTATTTTATAATATTGCAAACAATTGTTTTAATAAAATACTAAATATTAAAGTCTTAAAAATATTTGCTATTTTTGTCGAATAATTAACTAATTCTAAAATAATATTGGTCTTGATGCTTGCGCATTCGAAAAAATTGCTTATTATTTAAAGTTTAGCGTCTCGCTACAAGATAGTCGCTTAATCTAGCGAACGATTTAGCTTTTCAACTATAGTATAAATCTTTTGTCGTTTTATTTTTTAAAGATCACAATCTTACTATTATGCAACTCTTTAACATAATTTTGCGTCTCTTGCATCGCCAACTATGCACAACTTTTTTATGAAATTGTTTCGACGTTAAGCAATAATTAATCTTCGACGCTATTGACGAATTCGTTCTTATGCGATTTCACAATCAAAACAAATATGTCTTGTTTCGTATTTTTTAGCGAAGATTAAACGATTTGCGCTTTTCATTTAATTAATACTCTTTATAGCTATCGCTTTTGTTAAACATTAATGCGACGAAGTCGTAACATATTTATTGTTATTTATTAAATTTATTGATTGCGATCAAGATTTAACACATTCTAAAATCTCGTTTACAAACAATAAAAAGCGATTAAATCTAAAGCGTGCAATTTAAATGCATTAAAAAAGTTATAACAAAGCTTTAATTAAACATTAATGCGACGAGATCGTAACGTATTTATTGTTATCTACTAAGTCTATTGATTGCGATCGAGATTTAACACAATTTAAAATCTCGTTTACGAACAATGAAAAACGATTAAGCTTAAAGCGTGCAATCTAGATGCACTAAAAGAGTTATAATAGAGTTTTAACTTAACGTTAATGCGACGAAGTCGTGACGCGTTTATTGTTATTTATTAAGTTGTTAATTGCGATCAAAATTAAATACATCTCGTAATCTCGCTTATAAATAATAAGAAACAATTAGATTAGAAGTTTGCGATTTAAGAGCAATAACAAGTGACGTTTTTATCTTATTCTTATGCATAACGTGACTTGCTTCAAGTTTATATTTTGATAAAAAATAATAAAATTTAAATGTCGAGATAAGAAGACGTCGAATCAAGTAAGACGACAAAGATTATAACTATATGCGTCTTGTTTTATGTCTTTAATCGATTAATTTTGAAGCTCTCAAGTTCTTAATTTCGAAGCAATAGAAGATAACAAAGTTTGTTTAACATAATGCAATCAACTCTAAATTTAGAATTAATTAAGCGAATAAAAACGATTAATTGTGAACAACAAAAAAGGAAAAGCTAAGCACAAGAATTAAATTAAAAAAGACAACAACATTAAGCAATTTGCTTTATCTTTCTTTTAATTAGTGCTATTTTTAAATAATAGTCTCTTATCTTAAATAATAATTATTTTGTATATTAATTTTGTAACATAATTTCTAAATCGAACTTAATCTTTTTATTAATACGATTAGTTATAACGACTTCTAACGTTATTTCATCATTTTAATTAACTCTTTAATCATTGAAGTTCTTAATTTTCATCGAGATCTATGTTAGTTTTTATAGCGTATAATAATTATTTTTAGCGATCTACAATAATAGTAACTCATCAATAATTTAAGAAGCTAAAAATGAATTCGACGTCGTTTATACAAATATAGTCTTAATAATTAATATAAAACAAAACAATAACAACGATACAAAATGTCGAAATTAATGTAAAGAATTTATAGAGAATATTAACTTTAAAATAGAAAGTATCTTTTCTATATTAATTATCATAATTAATGCGAAGCAATTTATTAATCAATGCCTTAATTATAGCTTAAGAAAGTCTATTAACAATAAATTAAATAGTATTAATATCTTGTCTTAATTTTGATTCGAGTCCAATTAAGATATTGCGCAATCATTAACATGAAACACATTAGCGACGAACACAATAAATAATAATATTTTATTTTATAAATTATTAATGTCTAAAAATGCTTACAAGACATTTTGAACTTCGATCAACATTAGTTTTGCGATTAGAGAAAAAAAGTTTGTTGTATTTGATCGTAAAAAGTATTAAATAATGAAGTAAAAAAAATTATACATTTACGAGAGCGAAACATTTGACGTACATTAAAATTTGTTCGTAAATTACGAGATTAAGACGTTTATATTAAAATTTAAGCATCTCGAAATTAGCAAACGAAAGCTAGAAAAATTTCGAAAAAATGCGTCTTCGCAATTTTTCAAAATCTCGATTGTTATAAAATCTCGAAAGCTATTATAGATATTGTAGCATTTTATATCGTAGATTGTTGAACAAATTAATGCAAGTAAAAATTTCGCGAAGTACAATACTTTCTAGCATCAAAATTGTCTTGTATCAAAGTATGTTACTCAATAAAATTAATTATTAAATAAGATTGTTTTAATTATTAATTAATAGATTAAACTAAAGTCTAATCTTTATGTACTTACTATAGCGATTAAATTAAAAAATATAGTTGTTCGCATCAAGATCGCAATACGTCGTAAAATTAATTTTATTTATTTAAAAACAAGTCCTAATATATGCTTAATACATAAAGTTTAAAACTTGTGTAAATCTAACGTCGCTAAAAGATATCTCTAAAACTAGTAATCTTAAAATAGAAAAAATAAATATTCGAAATATTAAAAAAAAGTAATGAAGATTTTCTTTAATCAACGTGATTTATTTTATAGACTCGTTTATGTAATTTAAGTGCTAAGATATTAATGTGTCGTTTAGCGACACAAAATAAAAAGATATAATCGATGTTAAGTAAAAGTTAGCGCGATAATCTTCTAGATGTTTGAAATACGTGAACGACGTTAATAATTAATTCGCAATTAGTAATTCGTTTAAATGTAAAAACGATAATTAAGAGCTCTTGCAACTTTAAAAGTTTTTAAAGAATTAGCGTTACTAAGCGATTTAAAAATTCTTAGTGTTTTAAAGATTCTTAATGTTTTCGAACTCGAAATCGAACGACACAATATATTTAATAAATTTATTTTTTTGATTTTAATTAATTTGTTTAGATACAAATGATATTAAGAAACTTATTGCAATCTTAACAAAAAAAAGCTAATTTATTAAGTCTCTTAAATTAAATACGAAATAATAATTGTTGCAACGTCGAATTATTAAGTAGACATTAACGTTAAAGCGAGCGACTTCGTAAGCTTTTTTAAATAGCGTTAATTATTGTTTTCGAAACAATTCTTTTTTTAAGTATAATAAATTGTGATGTTTTATAATTTTGTCTTAAGAGTCGAAACTTAATTGTGTAAGACTTCTATTTATATATTGTAACAAAAATAGATTAGTCGTTTACGTTAACTTATTATTAATTAACTAAACGCGCGTTATATTTAATTTTGTATTATTTAATCTTAAAACAATCACATAATTTAATTAATAATGATATATAACGATCTAAGATATCGTAGATTAAAAGAAAGAGATTGCTCAAAAATCATTTAACTTCAATATTATAGCATAAATTTCACTCAAATATATAATATTATTATTGGCGATATATTTTTAGCTTTGCTTTTTTATCGCATCTTCTTAATTATGTTTTATTAAATTTAGAATCGAACATTCTTTTTAATGCTTAAGTACTTTATTTATTTATTTCTCTTTTGACGACGCACATTTCTTTAATTCTTTAGTTATTAACGTTTTTTATTTCTTACTTTTTATTAATTTGCAACTACGACTTGTAATCTAATAGATATTAAATCTTTAATTAAGATAAGAACTCGAATAGATGTGGTCTTTACGCTTTATATAATATTTTTAATGTTTTTAAGTCGTTTAAGCTTCGTCGCGAATTTGCTTAACTTGTCTTTTTATACTTTTTATGCTCTTTATGATTTCATTAACTTCATGATTGTTGTTTAGACATTAATTTATATGTTTCTTTTTATGTTGCATAACGCTTTACGTTTAAGAGATTCGCTTCACTTCTATAACTTCTTAATACGTTGAAATTCTTTAATCAAGTATTAATTAACATTATTTTAGACTAACATAATTATGTTTTGTCTTTTACTTTTCACATAAATTCGTTCATCTCTTTACGAGTTTTTTCTTAAGTTACATTTCTTGTTTGTTATACTTATAATAATCGCACTTTGACGTCACTTAACGATTAAATCTACTTTCATAAAATTTTATGTTATTATTAATACTTCGATTTTTGTCGTCACAATCTTGCTACGATACGATCGACTCTTATTTCGTTAATTTTTTTGAAATTGCTTATATACAATATTACGAGTTGTTTAGATTCACAAAGCTAATGGCGCAATTTGTCTCAAAATTGATGTTCGTTAATTATGAAATGTACGCGCGAAATAATATATTTATATATGAATGCTTTTCTGTAGCTTTTAATCTTTTTTTCAAAATTATTTCTTTATAATTATATGATGAAATTAGAACTTACATGATTAAATTAAGAAGATTTATTTATTTATTAAACTTAAATATAGTTTTACTCGAAAGCTTTTTAAACATTTGAATGCTTTTGTTTTGCGTACATAAGTAAATAACTTATATAATAAAGCTAAGAATTTTAACGACTTTAAAAGCATTTTGATGTTCGCAAATAACATTAATATAATTGCATAAATTCTTTACATCAAAAAGCTTTTTACAAATATTAAGAGATTTAAGATTCGAATACGAAGTATGTTGCTAATGTGACAACTTAATAATAAGAGTAAATATATCTCTTTATTGTTACTTCTAAAACTAAATATCTTAAACAATCAAAAATAAGTGCAAAAGTGAATAAATATCTTCTAAACGAAGACAAGAGTTAATATGTTAATTAACTTGATTTCTACAAATTAATTTGTTAACAAGCATTAAATTTTGCGCATTACATTATATGTTTTGTACAACTTTAAAAGTGCAAAGACTTCTTATAACGCTTCTTAAAAATATAGTTAACATTCGAATATACGTAAATATTATGAAAAATCGCATCTTAAGAAGCTAATTGAACGTAAAATTGTAAATAGACGTAATTAGTTGCTTGTTACAAGTACGTATATCTTTATTATAATTAACAAAATTCTTACTCTTAAATAGCTTCGATCGAAAGCGATATATAAAATTAAATTCAAACGCTAATTATTAGATATTTTAGTCGAGACGTTAAACTTATATATTTAACATTTCGTTTTAAAAAACATTAAGAATTTTAAATACTCAAAAAATTAAAAATAAAACATTAAAATCTTGTTTAAATACTTATATTTTTATATTAAATATTAGAGTAATCTAGTAATTATAGATGTACATAATAATAAAATCTAAATCACAATCGAACGCATTTATAAATAAAATCGATTTTTAAACGAACTTTTTAATGAGCGTCGTATACGTAATTCTTAATCGTAGATTTCTTATCTTAATTAATTAACAAATGTACGATTATCGTTCTTATCTTTGTTGTCGCAATTAAATAAGTTCAATTTTTTAAACAAAATTAATTAATAATAAATAATACTTTTATTTTGTTAAAAGAATTTAAGAAACTTATTAAACATTGTTGTAGACTTAAATCGTTATTCGAAAGATTTTTATCGTATCTATTTCATTAATTCTAATCGTTTTATTAAGAATCATTTTGTTAGAAAACAAACGTTCGAAGTCTTATATAACAACGAGAATAAAACTTCGCTTCATAATAAAGTAGACTTATAAGAGAAGCTATTTCTCTCTATATTAAATACAATTAAACGTCTAGAAAAAAAGTCTCAAATGTTTAAATATTTTGCGAAAGAATGTAAGTCTCGCTATGACAAATCAAACAATTTATCACAACATATTAGAAGCTTAGATAATAATAAACACAAACACGTAACAAACAAAATAAAAAGTAAATTTTATAGCAAATGCGATAAGATCTTAAGTAAACAATGCGACTATACACGTCATATGCGTAGCAAACATCTAGATGTGAATTTAAGCGTTTAGGAACACAAACAATACGTTTTTTCACTTTTAATCATTGTCTTTGCCTTATTTATATAGAGATTAAAATTATACTTCGTTAAACAACAAGCAATTATTAGAAAATAATATAGTTACAACTTTTACGCATTGCGATTTTCTTAAATCTCTACATCTAGCAATTAAGAATTAAGAAAACGTTCTTGATGTTAACGTACTTTTAATGCTACAAAATTCAAGACATTAAATCGTTTCTTATAGAAAAGAAACGTATTTAATCTACTATAACAATTGTTTCTTTAACGTCTTATTTAGAAAACTTTTTCAAGAACTTGTTTCATTAAGTTTGAAAAAAAATCTCTTTAATTAAATGATAAAAATGTAGAATTTCAATTGATTAACGTTGCGAAGATTTAATTTTACACTATAAAAATTTCTTTTTTGATGCAATTTTAACTTGTTGTTTCGAATATATTAAAAATTCGTGTGATCGTTGAGTCGAGTCGAACACTTTTTTCTTAACTCGACCCATTCTCTTGGGTCTCGTAGGGTTGGGTTTTGTCGAGTCAATGTCAAGAACTCAAGCTAACTTCGTCGCGTTAGCATTCGCTTATCTTATCTTATCTTATCTACGCGCTAACTCGATTGGGCTAGCGCAAGGTCTACGCTAATCGCATATGATTAATGTAAACCCTTGCGCTAATCTAATCGAGTTAGCGCGTCATGTGACGTCACGTAATCGAATAAGTCGAGTTAGACACTCGACGCGCATTCTTCGCTCGCCCCACTTTGTTAAGCTAGGAAATTTGCCTAATTCTAGGGTTAGAATTGGGCGAGTTAACCGGATCGAGTTGAAACTCGACCCGACGATCACACTATTAAAAATATATTTTTCGAATTAGAGTCTATCTTAATTTACATAGTTTCTAGACAAATATTGTATAACAATTGCATATACGTCTCGAGAAAATCTCTTTTTTAATGGAAAAATCGTTCGTTTTAGTTAATGAGTGCAAATAAAGTTATGCAAATAATTAGCATATTGTTGTAACAATTAAGAAAAATCTCTTGCATATTGTCTTTATTCGTTCGAATCTTCTTTGTAACACTTGTGTGTTCGCTTTTAAAACTTTAATTTACTTCAATTAATTAAATTATTATAGAATTGTTATCAAGATATATACAACTAAGTCTTGCGAACTCTAAAGCGTTTGTTATTGTTTTTCATTGTTTGTCTCTTTCGCTATGCGTCAAATGTACGTTCTCTCTTATTAATAAATAAGCGATAATAAAAAAGTTATTATGTGTTAAGAAGAGAACGAATTTAACAATCTTTATTTTATCTTATTAGCTAGTCGCTCAAGATATCGCGTAATAAACAAATTATATTTCGTTAAACACAACATTTCTAGTAACAAATGCGAGTAACTTCAAGTTATCGAACAAAATAAAATTAAACGTTTGAAGATTAATTGTTTACTTTATTAATAAGTTACTCTTTTTTTGTAAAATTTGTACTATATCGTTGTTCTTTTTGAAATTCGATAATTTATTATTGAGACGTACGATTCGAAGTAATTCACGATTTATTGATTGCTATTGCGTGTTAAATAAAATGTTAATTTAATAAAATGCATCTTTAGAAACTAGTCGCGTAATAACAAGCGTCAATTTTACAAACATTTACGATTTAATCTTTAAAACACAAAATAAAATACATAATTAAGAGATAAATAGTAAGACACTTTATAATAGAATTAACTTAAAACAACTTATAATTCTTTTCGATTAAATGAAAGCGTCAAGCTATTTATTAATAAGTTTTAAACTACACTTAGAAGTCGCTTTTTAATTTAATTAAAGTTTTTATACGCTTTTTCTTCGAGAGTTAAGTATAAACTTAAATTCTTAAACTTGTTTAAGCAATTTTATTGTCGAAAGACTCGTATTGCTTTTGTCTTTATTAAGAAAAAGAATTGTAAATTAATCTATTTGTATAAGTGTAATTATTTAGAGTTTATTTATACGAGCAATTTCTATTTGTGTTTATTGTCGAATGCGTATTTCGTTTGTCAATTAATTTCTATTTTCGCATAGCTTTCGCGCCTTTAATATTTATTCTAATTGTGCAAGAAACAAGTGTAAAAGTTTGTAAAACTTTTTTTAAGACATTTATAAAAAATTTAGTAGTGTTAATTAATTAATGTTTTTTCGCAATGATTGCTAGTTAAAACAATTGTTTAAAGACAAATGCTCTTATTATTACGTTATTTTCTTTAATTTTTTCTTCGCTATTAAAGACACAAAGCGAATTTTCTTTTTTTTAAGTATTTTTTTTCGATTGTTACGAGATTATTATTTATCGATCACTTATAATAACTAGTTTTTTACTCATTTTTAATAAACTTTTTTAATCTAATTTTTTCTAAATCTTGTTGCAAGTGCATTTTAGCTTATATGCTTTAAGAGAGCAAAAATAGCAAATTGTTATTTAGTTTACGCAATTTAACTTCGAATTAAACAATTTAGACTCTTGTATCTTTTAATTAAAACTTAATAAAAACTTTTTTCGTTTAATGAATTAAAAGAATAGCAATGTGAAGAACGACACAACTTGTTAATTGTTTTTTTATGCAATTTTTACGAGTTTTAAATGCGAGATCAACTTCGAAATAAATAAAAAATAATAACAATTGAAACAACTCTAAAAAAGCGATAACTAATAAACAAAGTTTTAACATTTTCACTTAAGATTACGCGTTACGTTACGATTGATTATTGTTTAAACAATTAAATTTACGAATCGCTACAAAGTTTAATAAGAAAAGCAAACTTTATAAGCAAGCTTAATTAAATCTCGTTAACAAAGATTGTAAAAACATTTGTCGTTACATTAATTAATGTTAAACAAGATGTAATTTTACTATGTTGTATTCTTTCTATTGCATTAAGCAATGTTTTTAAATTTCTCGAATTAAGTTATATTTATTAAATTCTTGTTTTTGCAATTTTTTTACAAAAGAAAAAGCACTAAAAGATATTAATAAAAAGATACAACTACGATATGTATTTTTCCAACGAAGAAAATCGCTTTTAGAAGTCTTGCGTCAAACTCTTTCGCATTGCATTTCAAAGTTTACTTCTACGTTAATATAAAAATAATTACGTTTTCGCTATCTTGTTTTACGAACATTATTAAATAAATTTGATTATTTTTAAAAAAATAAAAACTTTTGTTAATTTGTTGCGTTTATAATTCACGAGATTTTATATTAAAAATCAAAAATTCGAACGATAATTTCTTGTCTTTTATAAGCAAATCAACATTATTTCGATTAATCTCGAAAAGATTCGCTAGACTTACAACAACAAATTTTCGACATAATAACTATTTATTTAAGATAACAAAAAGTACATTTCGAGATACGCTTAGCAATTGCACTAATTAAAGTTAAAATAAAACAAATGCTAAAATCACGCGCATAGTTTTTTTTATTACATAAACTATGTTAAAGCACAATGACATAGCGTCGTAATTAACAATAATGTTAGATAACAACTCTTGCAAAGAGTCTCGATTAATGCATCGAAATAAATGTTGAAGTCTTATTAAGAATTAGTTAAGAATTAGATTCTAGACAAACTAATTATCTTAATCACAATTAATTAATTAACTTATTACATGTTAACTTTTTAGCGAACATGCATACGCAAGACAACATATCTATGCTAGCATGTATTAAAATATGCTAAATAAGTGTTTTAGAACTCTTAAGAGTTGCTTATGTATTATTAAATAATTGTTTTAAAAATCTTCACAATGTAATTTAATCGCTTTAAGTTTATTTTTAAAAGCGAATTTCTTAATCTAGTAATTTATAGACATTTAGTTAAACTTTTTATTTAAAAGATTTGAAGCTTTTCTTGTAATTTGAGTACAATTGTTTGTTTGTTCTTTGCATTAGTACATCATTTCTCGTTACTTTTATTTGATCGAAGCTTATTTTTTTTTAATACAATTTTTTTTGTAAAGTTATGACTCAACAAATAAGCATTGCTTATTTGCTTTTCTTTATTAATACATTACGCAATCGAAGCAACGATTCGAATAATATTAATTACGCCTTTTTTGCTTAGATAACATTTTTAAATATCGATAAAAATGCGTTTACATTCTTAAGTATTTTAGACGAAGCATTGAAAATCAATTTACGTAATAAAGATTCTTGTCGCAATAATAAAGTTAAAGCTTTAATTTTGCTAAAAGTTGTTAAATTTAATTGTACGAAAAATTACTACAACGCAACAAATTAAAATTCTTAAAATACGAAAATTTTATAAGAAGAATTTAGATTCTTTGGCAAAAAGCATTAACACATTATTATTGTTATTGACTTAAGAGACAAAGAAAACTTTACATCGTATACGCAACAATACGTATAAAAGCTAAAGAGAAAACGATTATTCTATAAAGATTTAAATATGTTTTCGAAAATTAATCGCAAGCATTTTAAAGATTGTTTAAAGCTAAATTTAACGTATTGATTTCTAATTATAATGTTAAAAAGTAAACAATTTGTAAAAAAAAAAAAACTCGATTTAATAATTTAAGTTTCTTAAGTATTAAAAGTATTTTAACAAAAATAAACGTCTTACAAATCATTAATAACTATTATGATTTCGCTTAAACACGTGCATCGTTTACGATGTACGATCGAAATTTAATTTAAATAACATAGTTGAAACTCGCAACGCACATTGTATTTAGAGATCTTTACATTAATTTATTGATTTTTAAGAAGTTTATAGTTGCATTTAATTAAATCGAAGAACGTTTACTACAAATTAACGAAACAACTTAATGATTAATTTTTTTAAAAATAATGACGCGAAGATTGACTATAAGGTGCGAGTGCGTCTACTATTTGTCGACGCACTAAGATGTGAAAGACGTGAGATATAATAGACTTTCATTACTATGCCCCAGCTATATAAGATAGATAATAATAAGACTAATCGTTAAAGAACAACGAGAAACGAGCTTTCTTTCTATTTAATATTCGCCATTACGTGCGAGCCTACTTTTCGCTTTTTAACTCAAAAAAAAAAGTTATGCGATTTGAGACTTTCATAGATAATCGAGATCACGTGCCCTATTATATTTTGAGACGCTAGTGCGTCGATGGCGCTATAAACATTATAGTTATCTTCTCTCTTAAAGCACTAATTCTTAGTGATGTAAGAAGCTATACTAGTTTTACACAAGACGAAGGCGCCTATTAAGCGCCAACGCTACAAGAGCTCGTTAAAAATCTTCCCAAATCTCTTTGAGAATTAGAAGAAAAAAAGTCTTCTATTTGATAAAAATTAGTTTATGCTTTAATTCAACACAATCTATAGAACAACGTAATGACGACAATGATAATTCATAATAAGCTATCGCTTTGTCGTTGTTGTTAAAATTCTAAATAGAGTTTAAAGTGAAGTTAACGTTGCGCAAACGTTAGATAAATTATAAACATAAATGTTGTTATTTCTTCTTTCTTTTCTTTTTTTCTTCTTATATTTTTCTTAATTGCAATTGCTTTTTTGTTGTAAATAAATTGTCGCAAAGACAACAATACGTGAGACTTATATATATAGTGCAAATATTAAATTAATATATCTTTAACTTTATCTTTATCTTTTGAGAAATCGAAAAAATAAAAGAATAAATAATTTCGACATCTTATCGTTTACAAGAATTGATATATTACAATTTATAATAATCTTTTATGTATAACTTGCGTAAGCAAACGTGCATGCGTTCGCGAGAAGAAAAGTGCTTGCACTTATTGTAGAGTTTTTTATCGTAAATTAAATCGTTGCATTGCGATATATTTTGTTTGCGCTTATAATGCAACAATTGTTAATATTTATTAGTTCGTTAAACGTTTTCAAGATTAAATAAAAATTCTTGTTGACAAACATCGTGAAGCGTTCGAAGTCGAAAACACAATTACTAGATCGATGAAACGTTTGCGAAAGAATGTTATTTTTAATATGAAGAGTTGGCGACGCAATAAAAAATTCATCTTATTAACGACGAATTAAACGCAATCTTGTATTCGTTGACTCGAACGTAATTTAACTCGCGCTCTAGAGCGTTAAATTAAGCTCGAACAAGAACTTAAGAAGACAAAGAGAAATTAAAATGACGCTTTTATTAAGATGAAGCAATTGAACGATTTTCTTTTAGAGCGTGTGTTAATTATAAGTATTTTCGTTTGCTTTTTAACACATTTTTCTATCTATTTTCTTGTCTATTTTGATGTGTCGTATAATGCACTAACATGCATTTAGAATTCGAAAAAGAATAAGAACGAGAACAAGAACAAGTCGTTAACAAAGATAAAAAAAATAAAGTTAAAACAAGTCGTCTTTGAACTTGTTATCGATCTAAATTAAACGAATTTTGAAGATTCTTTCGCAAAGTTTTACAACTTTGCGACGAGATCTCTTTACGACTTCAAGTTGCTAGCGAGATCGTCAAATAATAATGTAATAAATTTTTCTTTTACTTTCGTTCGCGCTTCGTTCATTTACACGTTTATAAAAAATACAGAATGCGAAGATGCGTATAGATAGCGAGATTAAGTTTGCGACAAATATAATAAAGATCGAACGAAACAAATTCTTTGTAATTTAGCTTTCTTAAGAGAACGTAAGTGTTTCGAACAACTTCGAAGACTTGTTTACAAATGACTTTGTGAAGTTTAACGACTTATTTTTAAATAAATTTAATAACTTTTTGTAGTTGTTTAAAACGAATTCAACAAGTTGTTAAAGACTTGTTAAGTCATTGCAATACGTCGTCGATTAAAGAAGACGAAGCAAATGCGTTGTGCTTCGCGTATAGATTTTCTTTGTTTAATTTTAGTGAAGTATGATGCACGAAATTTAGAATCATGTTTTAAGCATTTATGTTAAGAGAAACAATCTCATTATTTCTAGCATCTTGTGTGGCGAAATGAAGAAGTTCTTCATTGTAATTCTAACTAAATACGTCAACGATACAACGACAATTACGCAATATTTTATCGAACAACTCATTGTTAACATAGTCGTCGTTGTCGCAATACGCGTTGCGCTACTTTTTTCGCTTTCGTTTATTGCGCGTTCGTTCTTCAAACTTCTTTCGCAACTTATTAACTTTTTCAAGAAACTCTTTTCTTAGTTATTAATTATACTTTTTGTTCTAATTTATTTACTTAACTTTATATTATATTTGCTTCTTTGACTTAGTTTTGTCTAAAATCTCTTCGATCTTTTATTCGATTTCGTTATTAATAAGTTTCGAAGTTTGCAACATTTGTTTCGTCTACTTGTTGTCGACGCAATGCAAATATAGCTTCAAGAGTAAAACATAAAAAGTATTATGAATTTAATAGATGTTAAGTAAGATAAGACGATAAACTTGCGTTTTACTGTTATTTTTAATTCTAAATGATTCGACATACTTGTGCGACATCTTTTTGTTAAGTCTCTTTTGCTTTAAATTTTTAATCGAAAGCATAATCAATTCTTTTATAGCAAAGCTCTTTGATTTATGTTTTTCATTGTAGTATTTCGTCTATTGCACGACAACGTTTTCAAGACGCTTCGTTAGAATTTTTCTTAAGTTATAAAGTTATTTTACGCGTTCTTGTGTCAATAATATCTTCTTTTCGATGAAGTTGTTCTCAACTTCATAGTGAATCTCTAGATGATAATTGTACATCAAATAGAACGACGAAGTCTTAATTAAGGCGTAATAACTATTGTTATAGACAAATTTTGTCATTAACAATAGATTAGCTCATCTCGTCTATTTCGCGTTAGCGTAAGTGCGAAGATAGTGCTTAAGAGTTTAATTTTATCGTTCGATTAAATCATTTGTTTAAGAATAAAAGACAATACTTAATCGTCTTTTAATTCGTGCATAAAAGCATATAACGAATTAGAAAACACTAGTAAAGACAAATTTCTTGTCGCTCACTATGCTAGTTGGCGTTTCGAAGCGTAAAACAATTTTATCGAAAAACACTTTCGCTAGCTTTGCGACATTGATTCTAGTAATTATAGATATATACTTAATTATTTTTGTATAACCATCGACTATTACGAAGATTAAGTTATATACGACTTTATGACGCTTGTTTGACGACAAGCTCGTTACAAAGTTTATAATAATTTTCTTTTATAACTTCTTTGCAACAAGTAAGAATCGAAGCTCATTATACAACTTATAACGAGAAACTTTGATGCGTTGACAAACATCACATATTTTGACATACGCTTTCACTTGCTTCGCGCAAACGAGTTAGAAATATTTTCTTTAAAATAAATTTAGAGTTTTCTTGATTTTAAAGTGTTTCGCCAAAGAATTGTTATAATTCTTGCGAATTAACTTCTTTCTAACGATTGCATTTCTTAAGACATAGAGCAATTTATTATGTTTAACGAGATTCTCTTAGTCTAGAGCTCATGTCTTTCGTTAATAACGAAACGACTTTTTGATTTTAATACGAATTTTCTTGATTCAAGTGTCTTTAGTTTAGAGATTCTTAATTAAGAATTTTATTAATTTTTAAGATTTTTTATACGATTCCTTTGACATGTTTTTAATCACTTTTCTTGAAATAATAACTTGTACACTAGTTAGTTAAAATAGAAATGCTAGTTTATTAAAAACTTTTTTTCTACTTTATAATCGCAAGATTTTCGCGTCATTAGTGAGTACTTTTACTAGTTGTGATACAAGAATTAAATTATTTGATGTCTCTCGTTCGCTTTGCGCCAACGACTTTTCGTCAAACAATAGCGTTAGCTTATTTTGAGATACGAGAATTAAATTAATTAATGTCTCTCGTTTGCTTTGCGTTAGCGAATTTTCGTTAAATAACAACGTCAATTTGTTTTGTAACGTCGATAGCAACCTTGTGTTTAACGACGAAATCTCTTCATAATTAAGACGTCTTAACGATTTATTTGTCAATTTTTTTTTATTTGAGCGATGAAAGATTTCAAAGTTATAGGCGATTAACTTGAGCGCTTAGCGAATTTGCCTTAAGTTTAACTTCTTTTAACTTATAAATTCTTTAAGATTATCGTAATTTAATCACATCTTAATAAGATAAGCATTGCTCTTTAGATAGTGTCTTCATTGCTTAAAAGCGACTACAATAGCTAGCAATTCTTGATTATGCGTCTTATAGTTTTGCTCTATTAAAATTATCTTTCGCGATTAGAACGTTATTGGACGCTAGTTTTTGTTATTATTTTGTTAACTTAAGATGCTCGCGATTGCAAAATTAGACGCATTAATCTTTACTCTAATTTTCTTGCTTAAATTGTAGTGATAAAGTAGTGAAGTCGACATAAAAATGTCGCAAAGCTAGCGAAACGTCTACTTTGCTTCATTTGATCAAACGAAAGAATTAAATTTCTTGTTATTCTTACTTTCTTTTAATAGACTAGTAAGAAAAGCAACTCTTTTCGAATAGTAATGTATAAAGCGTCTATAAAAGTTTACGAAGTTCAAGAACACTTGAAGCTCACGATAAGTTTTTGATTTAAACTACTTTTTGATCGTTTTAATTCTTTTTAAGTTTATCTATACATCTTCTAAGAACATAATGAAGCTTAGAAATTCAATCTTTGTAGTGTTAAACTTACACTTCTTTAAACTAATGTATAGCGAATATTTGCGAAGACGTTTTAACATCTTTCTAATATAACGTTAATGCTTCGTCAAATCATTGTTATACATTAATATATTATTTATATAGATTACGCAAATTACATCAATTAGCTCTCGCAACGTTTTATTGATGTAAATCTAGAAAGTTGCGAATGCGTTTGCTAGTTTAAATGACATAACTTAATACTTGAAATGTTTATAGCGCATGCGAAACGTCGTCTTTTATTTATTATCGCATTTAATACGAATGCGATAATAGACGTTCTTTAGATTTAAGACAATAAAGCGCTTTGCTTCGCATAGACGATCTAGCGTTTTCGTAATTAGAAGCAATGAATAACAATTCTTAATAGTAATTGCGTTTAGATTTCTATAATCGACGCATAAACGTAATTTATCGTTCGATTTTGATACAAATAGAATAGAGACGTTTGCAAACGAAACTAAATGCTTAATCCAATCTTTAACTAATATATTATCGAGATATTGCTAGAGTATTGCTAGCTCGTTCTATGAAAAATTATAAAAAGACATAAAAGATGACTCTTTGTCATTCTAAAGCTTAATGACATGGTTTTCTCTTTCTAATTCTAATAGAATTTTAGTCAATTTCTCGTCATAGATATCTTTTAGATCTCTTAACTCTTTAGAAATTTTAGACTTCGTTGATTTTTTGCTTGACGTCTTCGTAACGCTAGCGCAAACAATAGCATAAATTGTGCTATGTTTGACGAGATCTAAGACAAATTGCTTAAAATTAATTATTTTCAATTTTTTATTTGCGATCTTAAATCGCTAACTTTTTATCTCTAAATTAATCAATATGTCTTGTTTGACTAGCATTGGCATATCTAATATAAGATTAGAGCCCATATATTTAATTAAGTAGAATAAGATAATGGATTCTCGATGTTGATCTCACGAGTCAATTAGATAATAGATCAACTTATAGACGTCGTAATAGTAACGATTATTGTCATCAAGAAAGTCTAATGTTAATAAAATAACAAATGTGAATTGCAATTCCCATTGCATTACGTAGACATAATTAATAAGATTTAGCTTAGTTCTTAAGTCGACTAGATCTATAACTTGACGTTCGTCATCAAGAAATTAGATTCAACCTTTTACTAAGATTGAATTCATTGCTTCTATTTGTTTTTTTTGCTTCGTTTGCGAGACGTCGACGAAGCTTGATTTTTTTTCGCATTAATTGTAGTGATAGCGACAACGATAAACTTGTTTCATTTGTGTTTATTAAAACACTTCATTTTGTAATGTCTTTTTTCATGGCATTTAAAGCATTTTATACAACTCAAATATTTCGCGTCATTAATCTCGTAGACTTGCTTGTGCGACGTCAACAAGTCTTTAAAAGTATAGAGCTTCTTGTTTCTAATAAACTTGTTGATCTTATTTGAGCGACAATTCTCGTAAGATTTATCTAAAGAGACACTAGAATTTTTTGTTATTCGTTAATTGTTAAAGCTACTTAAGTCTACTTTGCGAATGCGATTTAGCGTTTGTTTTTGCATAATAATTATAGCTAAAAGCTTATCGCGAGTGTCTAGTACGTTATTGATGTCTAGAATCTTCACTTTTAAATTCAACTTAAGCTTAATCAAAAATATATAAATTCTATGCTTTTTTAAGAGCGACAATAAATGAGTCTTTAGCTCATTTAAATATTTCTTAAAGGCAATTATCTTTTGATTTGACTTTTGTTTAGCGTTTTTTTATCTTTCATAGATGAGAAGACGACAATTAGCAAAATTAGCTATCAAATTTAGTAAAAACTTTCTAAATTCTTCAAAGGTTTCGTTCTTTAGCTTAGCGCCATTGTTTGTTCTTAAATATTATTGCGTAGTGACGTCATTTTTCAAAAATAACATACAATAGAGAATTTTGTCCTTATTCGTAATAAAATACGTTAAAAATCGCATTATGTTAATGTCGATTTTGCGAAATTAAATAATATGTTTACTCACGTTTAAACTCTTGTATAATTTTAGCTTTTTAAACTTTAGAAACTTAGACATAATTAACGACGATATAATAGCGATTTAAGAAGCTTGAGAGTTCGTTTCTTCGATCGCTATAACTTGAGTCTATTGAGCGTTTCGCAAACTTCAAATCTTTGTTATCAACGTTTTAATTTGTTGATATAAAGTTAAAGTTTTAATCGTATTTGAGCTATTATCTTCGTTAACGTCATGTTAATAACGATTGTTTTTGTTAACGTTTTGTGAACGATTGTTGTCTTGAAGAAAATCAAACTTCTCGAACTCTAATTTAATAGTCGAATAATCGTTATAACTTAAGTTGTTTTGATTCAACATAATGCTATTACGTCTTAAGTCTTTCTTTTCGAAAGATAAAACGATTAAAATTGTAAAATGCGAATGCGTTTATTGTTCGTCGACGCACTAAAATGTGAAAGACGTGAGATATAATAGACTTTCATTACTATGTCTCAATTATATGAGGTAGATAGTGGTAAGACTAATCGTTGAAAAACAACGAAGAACGAGCTTTTTCTCTATCTAATACTCGCCATTACATGCGAGCCTACTTCTCGTTTTCTAACTCGAAAAGAGAAGTCATACGATTTAGAACTTTTATAGACAATTGAGATCACGTGCTTTGTCATACCCTAAGACGCTAGCGCGTCGATGGCGCTATAGACATTACATTGACGCGAGATTGCGAATTAAAATTTATATAAAAAAATCAAATATAATGACATTAAAATTTTCTACTTACGTTTATTTGCTTTATTGAAGATTAATTATTTTTAAACAAATATTTTCGTTTTATATATAATTAGCTACTTCAAGCTCTAACACTTTTAAAAAGACAAAAATATTTTTGTCTTATAATAAGAAATCGAAGCGACAAGTTTGCTACAATTATCGAAGTTTCTACGCATTTTGCATTTGCTCTATGAAATCGAACTAAATTAGAAAAGTTTATTAGCGTCAACAAATTTAAGTATTATCTTCGAACAACAAAATGTTATTTAACATTAATTGCTTTTGCTAATTTATATAATTTGAAAAAAATATTTAAATATATAAAAGAATAATACGTGAGACGTTGTTAAATATTGCGCTATAATAATTGATTCTTTAATTATTTTTTAAGATCGTTAAGAATTGTAAAAAGTTGTCACATTAAATCTTTAATAACGTTAATCTTTTATATAAATTTGAATCAAATAGTTTTTAATAATGATTGTAAAGTTATTTTATTTGCGATTAATTAATTCGAGCAAGTAAACAAGTTCGCTATTGAGCACTTGTATAAATAAATAATTTTAAGTATATTCTTGATAAACTTGTCTCTTATAGATTGAAGTAGACATAAAACATAATGTTAATTTAAGCGTCGCAATTTTATTTAAAATAGTAACGTAATTCTATTACATTATTAATCTATTAAATCGTCTTATTGTAATATTGTTCGATTTAACTTTTGTAAATATCTTTATTTTTGCTCTCTTTTTCTTTTTTTTATATACGTAACAATAGTATTTAAATACGATGTTTATCATTTTTAATTAAAGTTAAAGACGAAGATTCTTATAAAGATTGTGAAGTCTATTATCTTTTTTAAAACTTAATTTTTATAAAGACATAATATTAAATTTTAAACGTAATATTGTATAATATTAAAGTTATCATTCTTATTAAATTTTAACAATACAATAAGAAGCTAATCAAGAATCGTATAGCAATAAATTATTTTGTTCAAAAATTTTGCTAGCATAAAGTGTAATTATACGAAACACATTATAGTTAATTTGTTACTATGTTAACATTAAGATATTACGTTAATTTCGAATTGTATCTCTAAAATTATGACAAGCTTCGTTTTATTCGCGCTTATTAGTTTCTTAAGATTATATATATTTAAACTAATTAGATAGTTGTTAACAACTTCTAGATTCTAGTTCGTTTATAATTTTTATAGATTTTTTGTTATATAAATATCGTGAAGCTTGTTGCGTACACTTAGACTAGTTTAAGACTCTAAATTTATTTCTTTTGTTTTATGAAAAATAATTTTGACACAAGCTTTATAATTAGCGTTTCTAGAGACAAAGTAAATTGCAATCGCAATTTTTGCGTCATTTTAACGTTGTATCAACATACTATTTATTAGAGATTAATAAAGAAGAAGTTGCAAAATTTAGTGTGATCGTTGGGTCGAGTTTCAACTCGATCGAGTTAACTCGCCCAACTCTAACCTTAAGATCAGGCAAATTTCCTAGCTTAATAGGGTGAGGCGAGCGAAGAATGCGCGTCGAGTGTCTAATTTGATTTACTCGATCACGTAACGTTACGTGACGCGCTAACTTGATTAAGCTAGCGCAAGGGTTTACATTAATCATATGCGATTAGCGTAGATCCTGCGCTAGCTTAATCGAGTTAGCGCGTAGATAAGATAAAATAAGATAAGCGAATGTTAACGCGACGAAGTTAGCTTAAATTCTTGGCATTAACTCGACGAAACCCAACCCTAGGGTCGAGTTCGCGCCTTAACCCTGGCCCAACCCTACGAGGCCCAAGAGGGTGGATTGGGTTGAGAAAAAAGTGTTCGACTCGATTCAACGATCACACTAGCAAAATTTAACGTATAAAAAAATCAATTTTAGAAGTTTGATGTATTAAAGATTATATATAGAAATGCAAAATACAACGTGCGAGATAATGTGAGTCATCAAGTTCGAACTAGGTTCTTGGCTCGCTAAGACTCGATTTAGGTTAAAAATCTTGATCCAAGTATTCGAGTCAAGTCAAAGAGTAAATATGAAGTACTTAACGTATAACTTGGTTCAACTCGTCAAAACTCGAAAAATTTAGATTATTTTTAAAAAAGTGCATTAATCAACTTAATCAAATTGATTAATTTAATTAATTTGTTTATAATATTATATAGTAATGCATTTAGATAATGCATTTGTACGTTATTTGTGCGTTATTATTTTTAAACTATTTTTAGTAATTCAAATAATGCGAATTTTTTTAAAAATAGAAAATCTTGGCATTTTGACGTCATTTTCGATTGCTTGGCGAGTCGATCGAGTTAAATTAAGAAATCGTTGATTCGAGTCAATTCCAAGTTGAGTCAAGAGATTGATATCAAGTATCTAGATCGAACTAGAATGTTGATATCGAAACCTAATCCAACGATTAGTCTACGTAGTTTAAAACATAATTAACGAAAAGAAAGCTATTATTTGTTCAATATATTATACGTTAAAAGGGCTATTTTATAGTTGTTATAAATTTATTTGAGCGAACGAAATAATAAAAACGTAATTGAAACATCGATTTAAATACACATTGTACAAACATTTTGTCATTTGATTTATTTAAGATTGCATTTCTTCGAAAAACATTTAAAGTTAATTAATGTATTTAGTCGAATAATTAATTCGTACATAAAAGCGTTTTACTTCGACAAATCTATTTCTTTTTTTTACTCTAGCATCATATGTTAGCATTCATTATATACTATTTTAAATTAAAGAACTTATTAAACTTTTGATGCGTCGATTCTTTAATAAAGATTATTTATGAACAAGATGTTAACGTCGTTACGAACGCTTATGTTAAACATAGCTTTAACTTCGATTTCGATATTAGTCTCACATTGCGAACGTGAAGACAACAATGAAAAAAAATGAATTAATTTATCGACATTTAAAAGGCTTAAACGATTGCTATTAAACTAAGTTTAACTTAATTAATCGTTTGTGCTCAATTAATAGACGAGATTTTCTTCAATTGAATCGTAGCTAATAATGAGAGCGTTCTAGTTAAAGATATTATTAACTACGATTTGCTACATTTCTTGTTAATTTATTTCGTATCTTTTTATTGCGATGTCTTGCGTTTTGCGTTTCTTATACTTTGATTCTTTCTTATATATATAAGACGATTTATTTTTGTCTAGTTTTTCACGACAACTATTATTAAAAGTAATTATTGTGTTAACGTTAAATCGCAAAATGTGCATTAAGTCTTACGATTACAAGTCGATTAAACATAATAAAGAATTACGTTGTAAGAATCGCATCTTAATTCAATTCTAAACAAGTTCGTTGCGAGTTATTTAACGATATTATGTCTAAAGAATTGCTAAAATTCTTGCAAGCATTCTTAGCTTATTTAGTGTTTATTAATTATTGTTCGCAATTACTTGAAATAATTTAAAATAAACATTACGTTAATCTAGCGAATGTAATAATGTCGTAAATTTAATTTATTAATTTTTCGAATTTGTCGCTCATTATTGAAATACGCTTCTTTAGTAACACATTGTCGCTCTAAAACGTTTAAATAGCAAGCACGAAAATAATAGATTTAGATTCGCTTAAAATTTATTTCTTAAAAAATTTAATATTTAAAGTTAAAGTCTTACGCTTTATATTCGTTCTCGAATTCTAAATGTTATAGCTATTAACTTGAATTACTTGACAAATATAATAGACAAATCTAAAACTAAAAGACATTGCATTTTTTAACGAATTAAGAACTACAACGACAAACGCATTTTAAAACATGTTTGTGAAGCCAATTCACACACACAAATGTCAATTATTATCGATTTTCTTAATTAGAAGCTCTTTTCGTCTTGACAACGCATCGTAGATTCGATTTTATCAAAATAAAAAACGCTAAAATTTATAAAGCCCAAGAAGAGAAATTTTGTTTCGTTATCGTTGAACGAAGAAATTAACGAAGAAGTTCTTTTTCAAATTAATAACTACGTATGTTTCAAAATTCTAATATTGAACAAATTCGCTCACAATTAATAAATCAACTTGTTGAAATACAATATTACTTATTAAGAGTAATGAATGGCTATAAATATAATTTTAACTAAGATAAATCAAATGCCTTAAATAAACGAGTATTTTGCTTCAATCGCAAAGATACAAAAGCAAATAACAATTATAGTAACAAAAATAACGTATAATGTTCTTTTTTGTTCTAAATAGTCTTAGGTTTTAGTCTTTATATTTTAGCTATCATGTAATAAGAAGCTTAATCTAACACTTCTATGCTTTTTAGTTAAACGATAAGAGAGAAAAGATAAAAGCTAGGACAATGAGTCATTGAGCAAAACGCACAATAATAGTTATCTAATTTTAGTAAAAAGTCAAATATATAAGAAGTAAGACTTGTTAACAATTATATTATTATTCACAATTTTACATTTTTTAGATTTTCGTTTCGTTTCTTTATTGCTTTAAAAATAATTTATTTTTTTAATATTCGTTTCGTTGCTCTAAATTATTAATTCGTAGTCTTATTTTTAATTCGCAATCAACATTTATTCGTAAAATCTTTTGTTTTCGCTTTTACGTCACATTTCTTTAAAAATTATAATAAGTTGCTTAAATCTTTTATGTCTTTTAAGATAATAATCGTAAGATTGTTTTAAAACAATTACGCATCAAATTGTCAAAAATGTATTTAACAATTTAATTAAAATGTTTTTCACGAATTTTATCGTTATGAGAAAGCGATACGTTTGCAAGTTGAAAAACTTCAAGTTTAGATAACTTAACTTCATGAAATTCTTTAGCATGCTAATAGCAACGCGCAAAGCGATCGAATAATTTTTAACAAATTATATAGTTATTTTCAAGAGCTTTAATACAATTATAATGTATCGAAAGTTGCAAGAGTCAAATGTAAGAATTAATTGTACAAAGAGCGTCAAAAGCATCGTTTAATCGAAGAAGCTCTTAATTAAAAACGACATTACGCGAAAGAAGTCAAAAAAATTTGAAATAAATTTGAAGTGCTTACGTTCGTTTAAAAGAAATTTTATCTTGAATCTTTAATTAAGACTTTAAAAACTCTACACAAGAGAATGTTATCTCTTAAAATATTGTCGATTTGTTACTAGAGTTAAAAATCAAAGAAGTTAAGATTGCTAAACTAAAGATTGCATCAAATGAATCGTAGTTTAAATTAAAACTCGCATGAACAAAGATTAACAAATTGAACGAACAATTAAACATTTAATAAATAAAGATCAATTCAAGTCTTTTTAGAATGCACATAACGTTTAACACTAAATTAATAAAGAAGAAGTTTAATTGACAAAGACGCTCATAAAGATTTTGATCAACAATAAAGAACAATAATGACAACTTACTAAGACGTATTTTAAGCGAAAATACGAACAAACAAGTTAATACTACAATGAAGATAAAGAATACTTAGTTAAGATTTATATCGCGTTATCGTATTATAAGTCTAGCGTTTTAATGTTTATTTTTTTATTTTATGTAATATTAAGACGTGATACTACGATCTAGCTTTTAAGATACTTTTCAATACGTACAAAATAATACAAACATGTCTTAATTGTCTTATAATTTCTCTTTTAATATTGCGAGTTATATATTATTTATCTTTGTTATTGGCATTCTTTGTCGTTTACTTGTATTAATTAATCGTGTTTTAATGATTTAATAGCTTAAATTTTTTTTTCGTTTTAAACGTTATTAATGTTTAATAACTTGCAATCGCTTTGCGATCAACAATTGTTTAAACTTCGAAAAAATAGTCTCGAATATTAATATAAACTTAATTTTGTTACTTTTATTTCAAGTTTAAAAGACAACAACAATTTTATTTTTATTCTTTTTCATTGTTATATTTGATATTATTTCGAGAGTAAATGTTTTTTATTCATTAAAATGAAGATTAAATTGTGTAATGACGCAAGAATTCACGTAGTTGTAAAGACATGTTTAAATATTTTTCATATTACTAGATTTCGAATAAAATACTTAATACGTTGTCTCTTCGATATTAACGAAAAATAAATTGTTGTACGCGACATTAATATTATATTTAGCAACAAGATTTTTGTGAACAACATTAAAAACTAAATTAATTAATAAGTTTAAACGTTCTAAGACGTTTAACGAATTTAGCTAAGATATCTTTTGCGACAAAAAAGATTTATAAACTAGTAACAACAAAGAAAACTTATAAACTTGCGACAACAAAAAAGACTTATAAACTTGTAATAACAAAAGAGACTCACAAACTTGCAACAACAAAAACTTATTAACTTTGTTGTTTTTGTTATGATGCGTATTGTTTTAACTTAAGTTAATCATTTAAACTTTATTCGAGTTTCTATTCGTTATTAATTAATTTTTGGCGTTCGCTTCTTTTAAAATGTCTATGTTTATTAATTTATTAAACGCGATTTCGTTCGTCATTTTTAGTAAAATACTCGTTAAATTGTTTCAATTGTTTCTAATAACAAGACGCTAGCGTTTCGCAAATCTTTCAATAAACTTCATGACGCATAAAGAGAGATAAGACAAGAAGTTAAACGTTTTCGAATTAACATCAAGAACGATAGATTTGCTTTGCGTAGCATTTAAATTAATAAACATACTAAAATTAAAGAAGACACAAAAGATATTATAATTAACAATGAAATATAAAAATTTTAACGAATTAATTTTGTATATATTAGAGAAGTAAAATTAGCTTTTAATAGATAAGTAAGAATTTTCATAGAGTTTTTCGCATTAATATTTCGTTGCAAGCTCTTCGTTTAAAGTAAGTTTAATATTAATTATTTTAAAGACTCTTTTTAATGTAATATTTTAAAGTATGTTGCAAATTTATGTTACGAAACTAATAAAAATATCGATAGATATAAAATAATATTTAATAGGGCGAGCTTGTTGCAAGAATGTCGAAATTATTTTAACGTTTAAATCTTGCGCGATAAGTCTTTTTAGTTGCGAAGAGTCGAAGCTAAGCTTGTTAATCAATTGAGTTAATCTATGTAGACACTATTTATATCAACGATTTAATTAACAACTTTGTTTTGTCAAAATTCTTTCAAGAAACTATAGCAATCATATTTAAAAAATAACGTTATAAGAATATTTAAAGCTAACAATATTTACAATTAATCGTAGCTTTTTCGTTGTTTTTGACGCTAAACTAGCACTAATTGCGATTAAAAACTAGAATCGTATTATCTTGTTAATTTTGATTAAGAAATATTTTAAAGAAGGCGATATATATAGACTCACAATAGTTGGGCGAAAATATATTGCGCATCACTTTTACGCTAGATTCTAATTACTTCGCATTCTTAAAAAAGATAAATAAAAATAAGATAATGCATGTAATTTTTTTCAATTAATACAAAATTCTTTAGCGCAACGTTGCGTTCATAATGATAGAAAATAGCGTTCTTTTATTTATTTGCTCTTGTACAAAATTAAGATCTAAGTACAACAAGAACAAATTTCGTGTTTGTAACAACTAAATAATTTTAAAATTTACTAGACATTTGCAATTGTAATTTTCTTCAAGTATTAAGTTTTGTTGTGTTTAAATGTAACAAAGATAGCATTTTAGCTTCTAGCAAATACAATAAATAATTATAATATTCGTACTTAAATACAAACTTATTTTAAGACATTAAAACGTTTTAATTTGTAATGCAAGTTAAAAGTCTAAGAAAAGCAATAAATTATTTAATGCGTTCGTTGGTAATTTTAACTCTAATTTTCTTTACAATTGTTTAATATTCTTTTTTTTACATTTCGAGAGTCTAACTAGTTATTATTTTTCTTTATTTGAGTTCTCTTTAAGCTAACTCTAACGCAAGTGACGATAAATGTTTTTATCGCAAAAGTTGCGTTCGTTTACATATTTTTCTCGTAAATCGCGATACATGAACTCGCTCAAATCTATTCTTCAAAATTTAGCAATTGTTCGTTAAAAATCAAGACATTAATAAACTCTTAATATATAAATCGATAATTTAACATTTGTTTTTAAATAAAAGAATTTGTTAAGTTGCGACAATGCGATGCTTTTCGTACAAACAATTTAGTCTCGTAGATTGTAATAATTGAAGCTTTGACGAAACTTTAATGATTAAGAGTTTCGCATTAATTAGCGACGACGAACTTAAAATCTTTTAAAGTATCGCATCGTTAATAATTGTTAAAATTCGATATTTTTTTTTTAGTTTTAAACAACTTTTTAGCTTGAATATTTTGATCAAACGCATTACGTTTTTAGAATTTAAATACAAACTTAACGACACGTCTTTAAACTCTTTGAACAATAAGTGTTTAAAATAAATTTTAACACTATCTCGAAAACTTAAAAATTTATTCTTTAGTTGTCGAATCTCGTTCTTTATGTCTTAAGTGTATTAATAATAGTTAAAGAATTATTTAATGTCTTAATATAAGTTGTAACGAAAAGTCTAATGTTTTGAAGTTTGTTTCTTGGCGCTCTCTTCTAGCTTTCGATTTTAATTTTTTTTTCGTCATTGTTTTTAGTAGTTGTCATAAAATATAAAATCTAAATTAAAATTAATTCTTTTAAGCTATTTATCTCGTTAGCATTTTGTAATTAATATAAGTTACAATTTAACTTAAGATATCAAAACAAACTTTATCTTCATTCTTATTATTATGAATTTTTATAATTATATATTCTAGCTTCAAATTAATAATTAAGAGAAGACTTTCATTTATTATGTCGATCGCGTTGTTAAAGTCTTTAATCAATTAATAGTTGCTTAATCGCAATATTTTTTTATGATTTGCTTTCTTAAGCGCAAGCACAAAATAATTGTTATATGTAAACTCTTTTTTTACAACAATTTTAAGCGTAGTTATTGTAACAACTTCGTTAATCTTCGACTCAATTTCGTTACTATTAAATTAGACTTTTCTCTATTGTTGCTAAACAATAATTTAATGTTACTTATTTGTTAATTAATACATTCGTTAATTTATTATTATAAGAACGTTCTATTTATTAGTTGATTAAGTAGTTAAAAACATAGCACGATCAATACGTTTTACGATCGTCTAATATTTTTGTTTTGTAACGTTATTTATTTTTTTGCTAAAGATTTTGACGAGTTGCTTCAAGTTGCATGTTTGCTTCAATTATAACTTTGCGTTCGAAGCGCATTCTCTTTACTTAAAATTATTTAATTACGTATTATTATTGTTGCGAAGAAAAAAACGAATTCGATAACTTATAGTTTTCTAGATTTGAAAAATTTGCGACTCGATTTATAACAAAAAAATATTGTTCGACGTAGCGAGATTTTCGTTTCGATTACATTTATGCGTCTTGTTAAAACTTAAATTTTTTCATTAATATAATTTTAACAATTAAAAAAAATTATCTTGAAAGAAGCAAACAAAGTACGAACGATACGATTTAAGAAAAGAGTTTTGTTTTTAGCGAAGCATATTTAATGTTTGTTACATTAAGTTGTTTAATATACAACATTATTTGTCACTAAGTTATTCGATTTCATTGTTAAGAGCAAATTAAATAACAAATTTCGACAAGATTATAAAACTTATATTTGTGTCTTTCTTAACTTAGTTAGACGCTACTTTTTTTTAATAATTATTATGAACAAATTTCTTATCTTTAGCATTATTATGAACGTCTATTTATTAAGAATGCATTGTAGACGCTTCGTTTGTTCAAATTATATTATGTTAATTTGTCTCGCAATTTTCGATTTTTAACGTCTTTTTTAATCGTTGTATAGATAACATTTTTTTCGTATCTTTTAAAAAACTTTCGAATTCGACAATTAAGTCGTATTTCGCTATTTTATGTTCGAAAAAACATTGACTACGTAATTTCAAGTTATTGAAATAAATTTGCAAAGCTTAACTTTGCTACGTACAAAAGCTTTTAAATTAAATTCTAAGTATTTGAAGCAATTGCGAACACATCTTACATGTTTAAACTATTTGCGAAAAAAATTCGAATACGTACTAAGTTGTGAACATGTAATCTATAACATTTGTCTTTAAATCTTAAAATTAAATTTAAAGAATCAAAAATTATGTTTTCGCGTTAACGAATGTGTTATTTGTTCTTAAGAGATATTCGTTGTTAAAAGAGTTAAATTTGTGATAATTAATTTTAGAATTCTTAGCATTAACAATAATAGCATTCGAGACGTCGTATCTTTGAAGTTTCTTCGATTTTTGCAAAATATTATTAAGTTAATTCTTTTTATTTAAGATTTTTTCAATTAGATATTTGACACAAGTTCGAGTAAGCACTAATGTATATTTTTCACATTATACGCTAATTAATGTTGTAAATAATTTTATTGTACTTAATATATTTATTAAGCTTTAAAATATTAATTATTGTACAAAGATTTTTAACACTTTTATTCGACAATTCTTTAACGTTCATTTTATTAAAGAGCGAGACTTTTTTTCACGAATGCGAAACTATTTTCGATATTAGCTTAACGATAAATGTTACAACGTCGTTGTTTTGAAAAAAATGCTTAAAAGTATCTTTAAAACAAAACAACAAATATTCGATATTAACATTTAACGTATTTTGAGTTGCAAGATAACAATAATAGCAACAACTTTATTAAACGTCTTCGCGTACTTATTTATTAATTATAACGATAACAACATTAAAGAAAGAAATTACGATTTGTTTTAAATAATTTTTTAAAAAGACTTTGTTAAGTTAATTTATTAATAAAATACAAACATGTGCGATTAAAGAAAATCAAGAATAAATTATTTTTATAAAAGACGTAGATCTTTTGTTTGCAACTTGAAGATAACATTATTAGCTTACACACTTTGTAGTGTTTGAGTTACATTGATCGCTTTAATGTAAAAAAATTATCTTTTATTTATAATCTTTTAATTATTTACAAGTTATAGACTTTTCTAGCTAGCGAAAATCAACAACATTGATTCATTTTAAAATAACAATTTAAAGTATAATAATTCGATCGATTTTGCTTTGTAAGAAAGTCGCAAACTATAATATTCTTTTATTATTTTAAATATAATACTATTTTTGAGAATTAATTTAGAGAAGAATGCAAAGTTTCCTAAAGTATCTTATTTTCGTCACGTGTTTAACGACGACTTCATTTCACATTTATGTCGCTCATTTATGTTCTCTTTTAATAACGAACGTATATGAAGAAAGCTTCGCAATCGCTCAAATAATAACGCAAAAATTAATTATTTTCGTTTTAACATTTTTATTAGCGAAGATGAAACAAAGATTAACGACATTAAATAGATAAAAAAACTTCGTCAATATATGCAATTGCAATCAAGCGATTACGACATTAAAATTAAGATTATTGTCGCACTTTTTATAACGAGTTTCTTCTTTAAACTAGAGATTGTTTCTTTGTTAAAGTTAAAACATTATAAGTGTCAAAATTTCGTTCGTTGTCAAAATAACAATTAGATAATAATCGTTGCTTTTTTTCGATTTCTAGAATTTCATTTAGAACTTAATACAAACACAACGACTTTAAAAAAAGTATCGCAAAACAATATTTGCAAAACGTATTAACTTTATTATAAAAAAATCATTGTGCGAATACGTTATTTAGAAAATATCGTTAATTTATACATCAAATACGATGTTACGAAGCGTCGAAAAATTAGTGAATTTTATCATAACATATCATGATTTATTTAATAACAATAATTGACATTCGAATTTAATTAAGAGAATTATAAATTTCTTAATTAATTGCAATGTTTAATGTGTATTAGTTAGCGCAAACTAGATTCAACGCGAAAACGAAAACTAGATTGTATTATTGTTTCTCGCAAACAACTTCAATTTACGATCAATTTTATCACGAAAACGAACGCATAATTGTAGTAAATAATTAGCAACAATAACTTTAATATCTTTGCTAGAAGTTTAATCAAGTTACAACATTTAAAAATACGATTTACATTCGAATTAAAATTGTGATTTCTTACATTGACGACATAGCATTAAATTAGTTAAAGATTAGTTAATTTCGTCTTTTTGCACTTTAAAGAGACTAGACAATTTTAATAATTTAATTAGATTACAACTTAAAGTTGTAGTCTATAACAATTTTCTTATTTCGCGAGTTACGACGTTCGAATTATTATATCTCTACTTTAAAAAAACGAAAAAACTTGTCTATAGCGCAATTTAATCGAACGCACAACAATCAAAATAAACTTAAACATATAAATTGCTCTACGTCGTTCAAACTCTTATTACGCGTTCTTCGATTTATGTGCTTAAGAGATTTGTTAAACGATGCACTTATTATTCTTTTAATAAGTTCATTTTTTGAACTAGTGTTACGAATTAGTTTACGATTCGAAGTTAATCTTGACGCACTACTAGTTTTATTTAAGTGAAATCTTTCTTACGTTGTTCGCATTAGAATAGCTTAATTTTGAGATTTATTGTAGTTTCTATTAGCGTAGCGTTAAACGAAACGAAAATCTTTAATTCTTTAAAATAGCGAAACGCATTAAAGATTTAAATTGCACTTTATTTTGCACAAGCAATAAAAGTTTTTTCACATTTTTATTTTTGCAAGTTTATATAACTTAGTGTTAAATAAGCTTGCTAATTATATAATATAATCTTTTTTTGTTTTTGTGAAATTGTTATGTTAAGTCTATTATATATCATTTTGACAGAATGAACGATTATAAATTTATATTTCTTTCGTCGTATAATACGATTTCTTTGTTATTTTTGCACTTTTTTTATGATTTGACAAAACAAATTTAGCAAATCTTAAATACGTTCGATCTAATCTTTTTTGTAGTGCAAAAAATAATTGTGTTTTTAAAAAAAATTCGTAATTGATTGCTTAGTGCTACACATTGTTAAGTTATTGCGATTGATAAATTTAAAGTCTAAGCAATTAACGTTTTAATTAAATATCTTTATAAGTCGTTTAAAACTTAAACTTCTTACTTTATTCGTCTTTGCTTAAAGATTTTTGTCAAAATAATAAATTTAAATCTTCGAGACTATAGTCGTGTAATTACACACTAAAAGACTTTATAAAAGCATTTTTTTTAAATGTCTCTTTGTACGAATTTAATCAATGTAGACGCTTCGTTTATTTAGCGATAGCATGCTTTATTTTTATTAACGTCGTTATTTGCAAATTTAATGATCAAGCTTATTTGTATTAATATAGTGCTCTTTTTGTTACTTATGCTAGCATTGAAGATAATTTTAAAAATAATTTTGTTTAATCTTTACATTAAGCACAAGCTTTAATAATAACTAGCGAATCATTAACGCAAAATAATTGACTTAAATATTATTATTAGCGTACTTAAATACGATATATTGTTAAGAAATAAAGATGTTGTTCGAATTTGTAATCAAAATACGAAGACATTACTTGTTGCTACTAGAAATGCGATAAAAAGCGCTAATGATTCGTTTTTGACAAAATAATTAAAAATAATTACTTTTGAAATGAAGAAATAATTTTGAAAAGACTAAATACTTGCACATCTTATATTAAATCAATTTATTTAATCTTTTTTTTTCAACGCTTAGACAAGATTTTGTTCTCGTTAAATTTTGCGTTTTTTGCTCGTTGCGTTTTTGTTATTTAACGATAAAATTTATTATTTCGTCGTTGTTGCATACTTAGATTTAGAGATTGCATTACTTTTACTAAAAAGAACGTTTCTGTAAATAATTTCGAAAAAGATAAGATAAACGTTTTGTTTATTTTTAAGAATATAATGAGCTACGATAATAATGTTGTATTAATAACAAGATTATTTAATCGCAAATTATAATAGTCGATTTTCGTCTATTAGTATTTTGCATTAACGATATTTTTTTATGTAAAATTAGTAGTTTGTGTTCAAAATATAATTTCACATTTTCAATAAATTAGATCGTTAATATCTCGTTGTCGCACAAATATGTTTTTTCTTATTTAAGCGTTAAATCAATACAATGACTCGATTCTTTAATAGTTAATGTCGTGAGTTTGTAATTGTCGATTCTCGCAATGCATTGTTCTAAAAATTAAAAACTTCGTTTTAATTTTTTAATATTTGAAATTAGCAATAAGCGATCGATAATTATTGCACTTATTTAGAAGATAAAGTTGTTACACTTTTACTTGTAACTAAATTTGTCAATACTTAAGAAAATTTAAAGAATTCGAATATAACAATGTTTTAAGCGATTTAATAAAGAGTCAAATCTAGTTGACAAAAAAATTGAAAATTTAATCATTGTTAAAAATCATAAATCTTTAAGATATAATGTAGAAATTTAAAATTAAGTGTTCGAAGTAAAAGCAATTAAGATTTGTCGAAAAACGCATCTTGATTTAATAATAATTATTAAATAACAAAGTAAAGATTTATAAAAAATCGATAACAAGAATTTCTTAACTTAAATGAACGAATATTTAGAACAAGTGTTTATTTAACGTAATGTCGCATCTTATTTTTTAGCAAGAAAGTAAGTTTGCTAATATTATAATTTCTAGCGCAATTTAAGTTTCGAATATGTCACAACTTATTGCGAAGCTAATATTAATGTCGAAAGCAACAATTGACGCGCTACTACTATCACATAATAAATGATATCTTGCTTTCTTTTCTTTTTCTTCAAGAACGATAAAGTAACAACGTCAAATTACGTTAACTTTAAAAACTTAAATCTCTCGCACGCATTACGCTTAATTTTGATCGACTTTTAAACAATTAAAGCTTAAGATTTGTGTTTAACAATAATAGAGAAACATGTGATGTTTTGTTGCATAACAATTTTTTTAAAGATAACATTAGTTAAAAGTATTTTCGCATTACAATAAATACAAATACAAGAGTGCTTATTGTTAACGACAAGTTTATTTATAACACTATTGTTACGTTTCGTCGATTCGAAGAGTTAATATTGCGCAAAGCGTCAATTTCTATCTTTGCTTATAACAACATTTAGATTAATTTAATTACATTTTGTTTGTTAATTTTATTTCGAAAGTCTTGTCAAAACAATTTTGAACAAAATTGAAAAAATAATTGTTTCGAACGAAATGCGACTCGCGTCAAGAGTCTTAAATAGCTAGCTTATTAATATTAAGCGTCTTATTTTAAAGATAGAAAAACTTAGTAATAACAAAACAATGTCAAAGATCGTAGATTATTAAGAAAATTTCTACGTCGTTAAGCAACTCGATAAACATATATATCGTACAAATAAATATTTTAAGAGCATTAATTATGTACGTAGTTCTTAAATTATCAATTATACAAAATTGTATTAACGACAACAATTAGTCTCACATCTTAATTATTTTTTCAAATAAATTTCTCAAAAATATTGTAGCGCCAATTTTAGTTATAAAATTTGTCAAGTACGAAACACTAAAGAATCTAAAACGAATTACGATTAATAAGATAATTATAACATTTTAATAAATCTTCAATGTAATCTTTTATATTTATAACAACGATTAAGCTTATCGCGACATTAAGTTCGTCAATATTTTTGTAATTTTAAAGTTATTATTATTAACGAAGATAAACGATTTTAAATTAATAAGCAATAAGCAATTAAAAACTCGTTGTAATATAGATTTCTTTATAACGTTAAAAATTTTAAACTTTGTTATCGTGCAACTCTACGACAAAGCAATAAATATATAAACGTTTAATGTTATTATACTAGATTTTTGTCTATTTGCGAGCTTTTCATTACGATTCGATAGCATGTTCGACAACATTGTCGCAAGATAAATTTAGACATTGTCTTAAAATAATTAAGTTATTCGCTCTAATTAAAAGTGATTAACTTAGATGATTAAAGTTATGTTAGTAAATAACTTTAAAGCTTGTTTCTCGACTAATTAAAGTACAATGCTAATGATTAATTGCTTTTTAATCGCGATTCTTATAAAAAAACTCGACAATAATATAAAGTTTTTACAAAATTAGCGAGACGTTAAATTGCTTGCTATGTTAATTTAGATTAAGATTAACTACATTTGCTCACTTTTTGCGATCATTAATTTTGATCGACTTAAATGTGTAAGTTAGCTAATTTGTTATAAAGTAATGCATTAGCTTCGTATATTAAATGTGAACTCTTATATTAACACATTAAGCGAAATGTATATTAGATTGAATTTGATTAAAGCAATTCTTAAGTTAAAAATTAAAGAATCATTTGTATATATTAAAAATTATTTAAAAACAATTTATTTCGTCATCTTTAAATATCTTGTAAATAGAGAGTTATTTTGTGAAACTACTAGTACAAGTTTTTAATAACAATATCACAATTATTACTTTTTTACTTTTTGTCTCGATCAAATATTTTCGCAAGTTCGTTTATACTTTGAATCGTTAAACTTTATCGCATTGCTTTGATTCAATAAATTTTTTTCGTAAAGTAACGAACTTGCGCTTTCAATATAATTGTATTTGTTTTTAGCTTTTTTGTTTAAATTTTTTCGAGATTTGATCGTAAAACGTTGTCGCATCTAGACTTATACTCGTTTCATTTAAAAATATATAATTAGAATGTCGCATTTAATTTGTACAATAATGATAAAATGCATGTGAAATTCTATTAGCAATTGTTAATGTTAAGTGTTGTTAATTATATATAAGAGATATTAAAGTCAATTGTGTTTAGCATTGTGCGAAGAATAAAAATCAAAATTTAATATATAAGATTAATTTTTTAAAGATCGAAGAAAATCGATGTTGAAGTTTAATAATTGTCACATTGTACTTTATTATATATTAATTATCTAAGAATAATATTAGCAAAATCTAGATTTCTTTTTCGTTATCTTTCTAGATTTTTTATTTATCTATTTTTTTTTTCTTTTTTTATGATTTTTGACGCCCAAGCTTAGTTACAAATTATGCGAACATCGTTTAATAAGCGTTGATCTCACATTTTATAACAATGTTAAGAATTAATTATCACAATTTTTGTTAAACAATAAACGTAAATTAAAGAACTTAACATTTAATTAAATACACTATATTTAATTTAAGATTTAAGCTAGCTAAGATAAAACTTATTGTTATAATCGTTCGTTCGTAACGCACTTTTTGTCGATAATATTAACGATCGATTTTTAATAAAAAAAGATCAAAGATTATGCAAGTTGTTATTAGCATATCTTTGATTAACGATACAACTATTATTGCTTCGTTAAATAACGTTAATTTAACGATCGCATATCTAATAAGCTTAAAAACTTAAAAAATGCTTAAAAGACTTTAAGAAAATTAGAATTTTCGAATTATTGTAATTGAGTCGCTAGATGTTCAAATTAATGCAAAAATTATATTAAATTTTCGATGCGTTTAAGATGTAGCGTTCGAGTAATTTAGCATCGTATTTAAAGATTATTTAATGCTTTTTTAACTTGTTTTAATTGCTCACATTTTTGACGCACTTTCTTAAACGTTTTTTATAGTTATTTTAGAATTGTAAATTAAATTTATTTTAGTTAATCAAGCTTTTCTATCGAAGTTGTTATATATGTTCGTTCTTGTAAATTGAGTTTTAATAATTAACGAAAATTAATTAGAGTTGAGCGAAGTCAACTTAAAACTTAAGTCTTACATCGATAAAACATTTTTAAAAAAAAAAGTTTAGCAATGCGACTATAACTAATACAATCTAGATTACGCTATAATAAGTGATAAGTTAAGTAGTAAAAATAACATTAACGTCATTAGAATCTAGATTTATGATAAGATCTACGAAAACGCTCTTTTAATTAAAAGTTTTAAAGTTGATTTCATTATTACAAAGTGTTTTAACTTAGTTTTTTATAAGTTGATTTTGCGTCTATCTTTTTAAGAATTAAGCGAAAATAGCGTTCTTAATTAAGACAAAGCTCAATAAAGAAAATATAACAACTAGAAAAAGAAGCAACAACATAATCGAAAATTAGTTCAATAATAATTAATAGCGATGTGAAAAATTGTTCGAATAAAAACTACTTGTATAATAAAATGTAAATTATAAATTTAGAGCGATACTAAAGATAGAAATCAAGTATTCGTGAGCTTTTTAATATAAATTATCTAAAAATAATTAAGTGAAATTCAAGAGCGTTTGACAAAAATCAAATAAAAAAGAAGAGAAATTCACAATTTGAGCGAATCTCTTAAGATGTTAAATTGTATTATTAAAAACAATTTTAAGAATATTTTAATAAATGACGTTAACAAATTATCGAGTAAATATAAATAAAAAGGCACGTTTTTATTATAAAATAACATAGCAAAAGATTTAAACAACATTCGAAAATTAATTGATTCAATCTTTATTTCTTTTTTAAACAAATCTTTTTTTTTTTTTTTATAACACAAGACGAACGAAATTCTACAATGATTAAGTCAAAATTTAAGAAATTGTTTGAAAAAGTTCGAATAATACGACAAACAACAATAAATAATATATTAAAAGTAGATTAAAGTAAACTCTTAATTATCTTGTTATTTCACGACATCGAAACAACGACTAAAGCAAAAACGAAAGTTAAGATGTTGTTTAACAAGCTTAATTTAATTAAATGCTTAAGTATTAACGATGCGATAAAGATCGCAAAGAGTAAGAATCTTTATTTATTACAACGATCAAGTTAATTATAATTAAAGATTGCGTAAGCAAAGAAAGATCTTAATTCGTTTGCAAATAACGTTAATAAAGATACGAATATAAGAGATGACGCTATTTATGTTGTTATTAAAGTTAAGACACAATTGTCTTCGTCTCTTCGCGTTAAATTGTATCGTTAAGTCGAATTTTAATTAAAGCAATTGATGCAAAACTCGAAGAATGCGAAGATTAAAAACGAATTAATTAAGCTCAACTAGCAAATTATTGCTTAGAACAAGATCGACAAAATAAACGAAAATTAAGACATTATTAACGTTTTGTTCTTTGCGATCAATATTATATTTGCGCAATCGTTTCGATCGAAATTAATGCAAAACTCGAATAACAAGAATGTTATAAACAAGTTACAAAGTTTTTTCAATTTAATCAAACAAAAGGCGAAACAAGTTAATTATTCTAAGAAATGAGCGCGACTTTTGTTATCTTTAAAGAAACAATTTAAGAACTATGATTCGATTTTTCTTTATAACAATTCTTTTTAAGTTATTGAATTAATTCTCTTTTTTAATTATTTCAAGTCGAAGATCGTAAACTTAATACAAAACAATTTTTTCTTTAATATGTAAACTTCGAAAGACAAAATTGTCTTATTTAAGAAAAACGTGAAACAAGAATCTAACAATAACGACGTCGACTTTAATCTTTTAAACGAAAATTACTACAATAACGATAATAACAAAAGCGTCGTTAAGACAAACAATGACGACAACGATAACGAAAGATTTATAACTTTGCGCAAAGTTATGTCTAGAGATTCTAACAACAAGAAAGACGTATTTAAAGAATGATCGAAATACGAAAAGATAAAAATTATTCGTTATAAAACGAGAAACGTTTTGTATTATTGATGAAAATATAATACGATTAAAGAAACGAAAAAGACGAAAGACTACAATCTTAAAAATTAACAAAAAAAGAATAAAAACAATATTAAATAAAATTGAATCAATTGTTAAGTCAAGACGCTACAAAAGATTTGCTAAAATTAAAATAAAAATAATTACGTTAACATCGAAAAGAATTTTTACGAGCTAGATTTTATTAATTACACAAAATAAATTACGTATCAAAAGTTCTCGCATATACTTTACAAGATTATATAAACAAACAATACAAAAACGTGAGAAACTCGAATCACTATAAGACGTCTATTTAAACTTGATAACAAAACTAATAATAAAAAGATTCTAAAAAACGCTAAGCTCACAATTAATTAATACGCGAAAATTAAGCAAGAAGAACGACTCGCTTTAAGCAAATTATTAACATCGAATATCGATATAATCTTACGTTTGAAATTATTAATTTTATTATTAAGACTTGTTGTCTTAACAAAAGTTAAAGAATCTTAAAATGCAAACAAAGCGCCCTTGAAAAAAAGCGTAAATCAAAACAATTTAACAAGATTTCAAGACGAAAAATCTTTAAAATCTTAAGACGTCAAAATGTCGCTATTTAAGTTTATGAAGTTAATGCAAAACGTCTTGTCAAACATTAATATTACGAAAAAAATAGCGAAACTTGTCATAATTTACGAAATCTATTTAGAAAATAAAAATTTCGATAAGAAGTAATAAGAGAGCAATGTTATTAATTGATTAAACTTTTTGTTTTTTTTTATTTCTTTGCTCTTTATAGTCGTTACAACTATACTATAATTAGCTAAGTAAAAATTTTGCTATGCAAGTATTCTTATTTTATTAAACGCTCTTCACACATACTTGTACAAATTAACGTATATCTAACATTGTTGTTTTTAACGTTACAATGACGACTTTTCGCCTAGTTCTTTATTCGATTCTCTACAATGTTGACTTTATGTTTAAGTTTATTTTATTAAGATACATTTTCGTGGCGATTAAACAATGTTAGAACTCAAGAATGATTTAATAATCGTAATAGACTTAAATTAACAACTTGAACTTCTAAAAAAAATAAAAGAAACTTATCTCTTTAAGATATATTCGCGTCGCAATTGACGAATAAAGTGACAAAATAACGATTGAACAATATTAGAACTCAAGAATAATTCGATGATCGTAATAGACTCGAATCAATAACTTAAACTTCTAAAAAAGATAAAAGAAGCTTATCTTTTTAAAATACACTCGCGTTGCGATTGACAAATAAAATGACGAAATAACGATTAAACGATGTTAAAACTTAGAAATGATTTGATGATCGTAATAGACTCGAATTAATAATTAAAACTTTTAAGAGAGATAATAGAAGCTTATTTCGATTGTCAATAAAAAATTTTCTTAGTTATAACATTTGCGACGTTAAAAGTAGCTTCAAAAGTATAGCTTAAAATAATGCTATTAATGCTAAAATTATATTCGCTTAATCAAATGAAAACTTTTTCAAAACTCTTGTATAAAAGCTTTCTAAACGTTAGAGAGATCGTTTATTTTAAAATTGCGAACAATATAATTTAGTTAATAATTTCGACTTGTAAAAACAATTCATTGTAGATTCTTTTTAAAGAACAAAGTTAATTTAACAAATTATATATGTCTCGCAAATTATTATAGAAATACGTTCGAAATACTTGTAAAAAGTAATTATTATTTGAAAAAAACTTGAAGTTATTGTTGTTAAAAAGATCAAAGTTTCTTAAGTTTTAAGCGAATCAAAATGACTTTAAACTTATATATATAATTTACAAAATCAAGTTGTTAAATGAAAGTAATTATAGAAATTAACAAGTTGCGAGAAAATTGCTTATTTAAATTTAATTTTTTTGAATCGATTACATTTAAATCTATGATTTAAACGCTTACATAAACGAACGCATAGAAGTCGAATTAAAATATTGTAAATCATTCTTTTATTATATGTTTGCGTTATGTATTGTACTAGATTTCTAAAGCGAATTTGAGCAAATTTTAATAATATAATATTTATAAGAAACTTTGCAACTATCTTTTTATTCAACGATTAAAAGATATAGTTTAGTATCTTGTTTTTTTTAACATCTTTAATTTAATTATCTTCAATGTAATTATCTTCTACGTTGTTATTCTTGACGTCGTCGTTCTTGAAGTCGTTATTCTTGAAATTGTTATTTTTGAAGTTGTTATTTTTGAAGTCGTTATTCTCGAAATTATTATTAAAATCATTAGTGTCGTCTTTGAGTTCGCTAATGATTCTTAAGATTTTTTCAACGTGCGTTCGATCTTTAACGCTAACGTTAAGCTCGTTTAAGAAGACGTTTATTTGCGACGAAAAGCATTTTAACAAACTTTGTTGTAATAATTGTTAATTTAATCACAATTAAAAATGAAATATACGTTTAACAATTTTTAAGTTATATGTTCGAAGTAGTTTTTTCGTTTTTAAATCTTATTAAGCATTATTGAAGTAATAGACTTAAGTATTTACAAAAATCGATTAAGAGCGATCTCGAACGTTATTGTTATTAAGAATGTAGCAAGACATCGAACAAACAAACAATTAATGCATGCAAATTTTTATCAATTGCTTAAAATATTTTTTACGACAAATGTACTAATTAGAAAGAATGTATAAACGACAATAGTTTCTACTTTTAAGAGTTAAATATCAAAAATTTTAAGCAAGTTTTTAAACAATTCTAGATTTCGATTAAGCAATGCTGCAATGTGCATAATTCTTAACATTTTTAATATTGTTATTAAAGCTAAATTAAGCGATCAAATCTTACATTAAGTTTTGTGTCGTTTAGTAGAAAGTTAAGATATTAGATGAAATCAAAAAGCATAAAACAACTAATGTATAATATAATAAAAATGTATAATGTAATTGCGATACTAGAGATAATTGCGACGCATAATAAGATTGTAGTACATAATAAAACTTTATTGCATATGTCACGTCAATTGCGTGAGCTACGATCAAGTCTAAAAGCAAATAAGTGTTAATACGTTATTTTCTAGAATTCTTAAAATAATCTTATTATTTCATTCGTTTTATCGTAAGTACAACGTTAGCATCGTAAAATAATAATTAATAAATCGAAATCGAAATCGAAATTTAACAAAAGAGAAGATTTAAATGCGAAATTAAAAGAGACTTTTAAGTGTAATAATTAGAATTAATTTTAATAGCTTTAACAATTGTGTGTAGATTGCGAGAATTCTATCTTAATCTTAGAACACAAACTAAAGTGATAAATCTTAATTAAATAAATAGTTTAAAACAATTTGTTTTTAAATCGAACGTAACATGATTTTTTCAAAAATAAAATGACAAAAATTAAAGATTTCTTGAACGCTAAGCATTTTAAATTAAAAAAAAAAAATTTTGATCGCCAATAGATGTTATAACAACAATGAAAGAGCTTAAGAAACAAATACACTTAAAACAACAAAATTAGCAAAAATAATACATAACATAATTCTTTTTATAAGTGTCGTTAAAAGTTAATTTTCAAAAGTATAGTGCTAGAGTTAAACGACAAAATGTCAAGTTTTAATATTTAGAACTTTTAGAGAGAAGAATTTATAAAGAGTTTTTGAGTCAAATATTCTTTCTAGCTACATGCGTATATATGGCGTAAAATAAAAGTAAAATCATGTACGTAATTAATAACATTGGGCGAACAAAGAACGCAACTAATTGCTTAAGTAATAATGACGAAGTTAAGATTAAATTAAGATTAATAATATTTACGATAAATTGCAATAAAAGTCGTTTAATATCGACTTCTTTAATTGTAAGAATTATACAAATTTTATATTATAATAGATTCACAAAAGCAAATTCATTTGTTTTTTCTTATACGTCGTTAAACTCTTTATATAGTTAAAATTTTAATAAAAGCTCAATGTTTATTGCTTACATTCTTTTAACAATCTAGAACAAAATTTCGTTAATTCTTAATTAAGAAGACAAAAAATAAAGAAAAGATTAGCAAAATTAAGCATAACATTAGCATAGCTTAATCAATTTGTAAAAAAGCTTCTTACGTTCTCTATAAAATTGTGTAAAGATTATTATTTTTGTTGTGACACATAATTAAATTGCGCAAACATATCAATTATCTTGCGAATAAGATATGCATTCTTTAGTTTAATAACTATTTTATCGAACATTCGAATTATCTTATTTGTAGAACAATTCTTCTAAATTCTAACGATTCGATCTTGAACATTAAATAATTAGTGCTTCATAAAAAGCAATGATGTAATTAATTAATGTTGCCATTATACGTAGAGAAACAATTAATAATAAGAGATACGTAATATTAGAGTTTTGTAAAAAAGATTTAACAATTTTTTAACACACGTTTTTAATGTCTTAATATACAAGTTAGGCGAACATAAATTGCAATCTTTATATTTCGCTCTATTAATAATTAAGAATAGCGAGCTATTAATAGCTTCGTCTTGTGAAATAAAATTATTATTTCTTTAGTATTGACGTTAACTCTTTAATTCGTAGCATAATTGCGTTCGATTTAATTGTCAAAATTTCACGTGTAATAAAACTTATTATTAATTATATAGCTTCTAATCTTAACAAATTTGCGTATTGAAATTAATGAAAAAGTTTATAACATAACTAATGAGTTCGATTGCGAAGACGCGAACGTGTCTTTTGTTATGTTTAACGTTGTTGCTATAGCTAGACTTAGCGACTTCTTCTTTACAAAATCATTTATTATCACATAACTAAATTAATGAGTAATAAATATAAATTTCGTAAAGTAATAAAAACATAACATTTACATTTATTAACAACAACTAAAGTTTTAATTTAACATAAAATAATTGTCGCAATGTCTTTAGTAGATTAGACAATATATAGCGTTAACGATAATGTCAACTCTTGCTTAATAATTTTAGTGATTAACAACTAAATTAATAAGTACGTAGTTTAAGAAGTTTTACTCTAGATAACTTAATAGGTTTTTAAATTTAACTCTTATATTTATACGAATCAAGATATCGTTAATCACAAAAAAAAATATAGACTCATGATTGTTGCTAATGATGTTGTTGAATCAAACGTCTAAACTATGAATTACAATTGAAATTTTATCGACAATTTGTTTGTTATTTAAAAAGAACATCATTCTTACAAGATTGTTTGTCGCCTAATAATGATCGAATGCTAGAAGAATTAATGTCTTTAAAAAAAAATTAAGCAATTTTTGTATATAAGTTACGCAACTAAAATACAATATCATCTTAAATTATATAAAAAAAAAACGATTAAGATAAAAAAGTTTAAGCAATTTTATTTTTAAAGAGACATTGTGCAACTAACGTTTAAGTTGTTGTCTCGATTTTTTTATCTTAATTTCTAATTTTATGTTTAAGATTAATTTTATCTACATTTAAAGCGTTAGCTTTTGATAAATTTAAATAACATTTATCGAAGATATCTTGTTAGCGTAATGTTAATAATTGCGACTAAGAAAGCTATGAAGATCGCAATAAAATAATAGAAAAATTTTGTTAATTTGATTTTTGTTTCGCGCAATTTTTTTTCGCAATTTCTTAATAATAATTTGAAAAGTAATTTACTTCACGAGCATGCATTACTTGATACAAATAATTGTTACTTTATATCTTTTCGCTCTTATATGCAATGCTATATTCTTTTCTATTATCAATAGTGCTATCGCGTTCTCTAGCGAAGTAATAGTGTATTGCGTTGACAAATCAACACTTTGTACAATACTATTAAATAATAACGTTATAATTTAACTAGAATGACTTGCAATCGCTACGACGATTTTTCTCTATTTATTTTTTTTCGACGATAATTTAAACGATAAGCAAGTTCTTGTAAATCGACGCAACATTTTTAATCAATAAGTAGAATTATAATACGACAATTTTCGATTAATGCAATGAAAGATTTTTGATCGTTATATTAAACTAGAAATTTATTGATTTCTAATTTTAAGAGTGCTCTATTATAATTGTTTGTATAAGACATAGAAGATCTTGTTTCATTAAACGACACGTTAAATTGCTTTGCTCTCATAGATATTTTGCGATTATTTAACAATATTGATTCGACTTCTTGAATATTTTTCTTTAATAAATCTTCGTAGCGATTAGAGATTAAAATAATCTTAATTATACAAAAAGTCATAGATAGTGTGATCGTTAAATTGGATCGAACACTTTTTTCTCAACCCGACCCACCCTCTTGGGCCCCGTAGGGTTGGGCCAGGGTTAAGGCGCGAACTTGACCCTAGGGTCGGGTTTCGTTGGGCCAATGCCAAGAACTCAAGCTAACTTCGTCGCGTTAGCATTCGCTTATTTTATCTTATCTTATCTTATCTTATCTATGCGCTAACTCGATTAAGCTGGCGCAGGATTCAAGCTAGCCCAATTAGGCTAGTGTAGAGTTCACGCTAGCCACGTATGATTAGCGCGTCACGTGACGTCACGTGATCGAGTGAATTAAGTTAGACACTTGGCGCTCATTCTTCGCCCGTTCCACCCTGTTGGGCTAGGAAATTTGCCTAACCCTAGGATTAGGGTTGGGCGGGTTAACTCGATCCAGTTGAAACCCGACCCAACGATCACACTAGTCATAGATTAGTTTTGTCACAAAATAAATAACGTAAAGCTTCTTTCTTCTTGTATTTGACGCTTTGTGCTTAATCTTTTTATTTAACTAATTTTGACTCTCTTAATTATGCGTTGCTTCATAGATTGCTACAAATAAAGCTAACTTTATTAATATCTAGCGACGTTAAAATTAGATAATGTTATTGACTTTAAAAATTATTAGCGATTAACATTTTAAAACGCACATTTGTCGCAAGTCTATATAAGGCACAAAAATATTTATTTAATTAAGAAATCGTTATTTTAGCTTTTTGAATTTAATCTCGTTTCAAAACGTACAATATAAAAGAATCAATTAAGTTATTTAAGATTAGTGAAATTTTCTTATACTAATGTTGTAACAATTGTAAAACAACATTGATTTAAAGAGACACAAAGACATTCTTAATCTTTCGAATTTTTTAATTAATTAACATTATGTTTCAAGCAACGTTGTTAAAATTATTACATTTGCAAAGATACGAGTTAACGAAATTCTAATTAACAATCGTTTAATTATGTACATTTTAGAAACGACGAAATACAATATTAAGAAACAAGTAATCTTGATCTTTATTTAAGAATTCTTTTAACATATAAAATTTATTGAGCATTCTTTGTTTAAAAATCTCTTACATTATAAGATAAAGCAAATTAAGTTAATTGCATCGATCATTTTTAAGATTTAAAAAAATTTGACGTTATTTGTTTAACGTTTGCGATTTTACAACGATTTACGAACAAGTTATAACTATTTACGAACAAATTATATCTTAATCTATCATTTAATACGTATACAAGAATCAAAGAAAGCTTTTAGCGCTTCTACGTAAACTTACGAAACAACGCGTGTTTAACGATTTGCTTGTGACGTTTGTCAAGCATTAGAAAGATTTCGTCATGAATTTCTATATAACTATTATTTAACTTGACATAAACAATTATTAATAAATAAGAAATCAAATTAATATTATAAGAAAATAAAATAGATTTTTCGAAATAAATATGTTGCAAAGTAAATAATTGTAAGATTTAATAATTAAATTCTTTCACAATTTAATGTTGCAATTTATATGTTTTCTAAAGTAGAATGTTCGAGACAAGAAATTTATTAATTTAAGAGACGCACACGATTTAGTATGTCGTAAATCGTTAGCTAATTTTGTTGCAATCTTTGTGACGTTTAAGGCACATTTAGTTGATTCTAGTTGTTATTTATTGTGTTTAACGAATTTTAGATACGAATACAATTTCGACAAAGCAATCGTAATCGTTTTTGTCACTTATTAGACTTATAAGAATGTAAGAGAGAATTATCGCTTTAATTTTGATATCTTCGTTCGACAAAATCGTTTCTAAATTTTATTCAATCTCTCTTCTAAATTTAGTAGAGTCTAGAATTCTTTATAGCGTGAATTTTACTTGTTTGAAGACAATAAAAATGCGTTATGTTTCAAATTATAATTTATAAGTTTATGTTTATTTTAAATTAAAGCCCAAGTATTGTTTTTTAACTTAAAACAAGAGAGATTAAATTAATCGCTTAGAGACGAGAAATCATCTCATGTTATTATATCTCTAGCGTGCTTATTTATTGTTTTATGTTTTCTTAAAATCTTTTTTGTCACAAACAGTTATTTCTTAGATTGCAATTAATTATCTTCGATTAATTCTTAAAGAAACATTAGAAGTTGTAAATAATAAAGCGCTAAAAATATTATTTATAATTAATAATCGTGTTATTGCAACTTTAAATTTATAGAAGAAAGAAATTATATTTTTATTAAAAGATGAAAAGCATTTGTCGAACACTTGAAGTTTTAATTTGTCGAACGCGCTATTAAATAAATGAAACAAATTCTTTAATCACATATGCTAGAAGCTTGCGATCTTTCATAGAAACTAAAAAACGCACGCAACATAAATTTTGTTTTTCTTCAATATTAACTTAATAATAAGAATTAATTTAAGACGTTTTTTTACAAGCTTATTAATCAAATTGTTGACAACAATTATCTCTTGATTCTTGTTTAACATTAAGAGAATTTTGCATTGTTATATTAACGTATAGTTACTTAGAAGATCAAACGATATGCAACGTATTAAAAAAAAGATCTAAACGTAATCATAAAGAAAAAAGTAGCTATAAGCTAGTCGCTTGATGTAATTGATTTCTATAAACAAAAAAAATGATATTGTTAAGACTAAACATAAGCATTCGCTATATTTTAATTAGCTACATCTATTAGTTATTAATAGATTAAAAACTTGCATTTGAAACGTGTTATAATATAATTAGTTCTAAATTTTTCTCGATAAAATTTGATTCTTTAAGCAACATTCTATCGTCGTATATGTTATTTTGTCAAGTTTTGTTATTGTCTTTAAATTAATTGACGACTCGACGATGTAATTAACGATAATATAATTACTTTTAACGAAGTAAACTAGAAATCGAAAATAAATAATTTAGAGAAAGATAAAAATAGATCGAGTTTCGTAGATCGTCACTTTCATTTGTAATTGTCGCTTAAACTATCGTAAATACAAATGTTAAATGCTTGTAAATCTTGAAGGCGTTCAAGTCTTAAATTTGTTACATCTTAATAATAAGTGTTTTTTCGCAAACGAAGCTTACTACATATAAAAGTCTTTAAGACGCAAATTTCTAAGCTTCTTAAATTTCAACATTTTTTTAATTAGTCGCTCAATTGTTTTTCGAAACTATAAGTTAAGAAATAATGTTATAAAACTAGAATGCAAATATGCGAGAACAAATTAAAGATTAAGTTGACGAAAAATTTAATAATAGCTTTTGCGTTTGCGAATTTTCATGTCGTTCAACTATAGTATATTAAGTGTGTCTTTAGTCGAATTTCTTTAGAGACTTCAAGAATCTCATAGATGTCATAATAATGGTCGTTCGAGCTTGTTAAAAAGAACGAAGATAGCAAATGCTAATAGATTTTGTTTCGAATTTCGCCTAGAAACGATAAGTTGATTGACGAGTATTTCAACATAACTAGTGTGATCGTTGGGTCGGGTTTCAACCCGATCGAGCTAACCCACCCAACCCTAACCCTAGGGTCAGGCAAATTTCCTAGCCCAACAGGGTGGGGCGAACGAAGAGTGCGCGTCGAGTGTTCAACCCGACCCATCTGATCACGTGACGTCACGTGACGCGCTAACCATATGCAGTTAGCGTGGATCCTGCGCTAGCTCAATCGAGTTAGCGCATAGATAAGATAAGATAAGATAAGATAAGCGAATGCTAACGCGACGAAGTTAGCTCGAATTCTTGGCATTGACTCGACGAAACCCAACCCTACGGGACCCAAGAGGATGGGTCGGATTGAGAAAAAAGTGTTCGACCCAACCTAACGATCACACTAAACATAACAAGTCTTGAGGTTTAAAAGTTTTATTGCGACGAACAAGAGTTTCGTAAAAGCGAAAAGTTGTTTCTAAAGTAATAGTCGATTGTGCCTAAAATTTAAGGAGCGAGCTTATTATCTATAAAGTAATTTTCGTGATCTTAACTAAAGCAACAATCTATTTAGATCATGTTAGTCTCGTGATTCTAAACTAGTAAGCGAGCAATAAAGAGTTGTTCATTCTTTTATTACATAATTGTTTTATGTTTTCGTAAAAAATAACTTTTTATTTTTATTAACGAAACTTAAATTCTACAATAGTGATAATTATAATAAAATAAGAACATTATTCTTTGATTTTTCATTTTTAATTTTACGTTGTTTTGTCTTAACTTTATAAAATCGAAAAAGTAATCGTCGACGTTACATTAATTTAAGAAACATCGTTAACAACATTGTGAGTCTCAAGTTAAGAATAAATTTATTATTGTTATTATTATGAATGCTTTTTAAAGTGTTTTTAAGCATTTTTTTAAATAATGTTATTAGACATTTCTTTTTATAGTGTTGAAGAAATCAAATTTTAGTATATGTAATAATTAAAAAGTACGAATACACGACTTATTACATTAATTAAAAATAAACTATGTGAGCTTAAATTAACTTCCCTTAAACGCTACATTGTTGTAATAGATTTCATTTTCGTTATATCTTGCGTCAACACTCTAATTAACGTAATGCTTTAGATTATTCGACGTCTATCGCATTACTTGATGATAAACTTATTAAATAATTTCTTTGCTTTTAAATTGTTAAAGACACTTATGTTTACAACATTATCGCAATCTTTTATCAAAACAATATTGAACAAATACTAGTATATATTTAACGATAAATTTTTGCTAATCTAGATTGTCGCTCTTTTAATTGACGAAGTTTTGATCAATTGACACAATTTAATTGCAAGTTTTTTCGTTTTAAGAATCTTTATTTTTGTTTTAACGACTAGCATTGTATTAATTTTGACGCGAATATTATTTGCGCAAATACGTTTAATAGCGTTTTAATCTAAGCTTTTTTTCTTATATAACAAAATATCGAGTCGTAGTTAATTAAAACTTAGTGTTCGCTTATTTTAAATAAAACAACATTTGTTAACTTAATAACAAATTAGACACAAAAAAAAATTAAGTCTTGCAAGAGCTTTACAATTGTAAGAAATAATGCGTCACATTTGTGACAACGCATAAAATCTAGCTAATTATAAAGATAAATCGTCAAAAATTACGATTCTTTAATTTGCATTTTTGAATTTTTTTTTTAAATTTTGAGTTTAGAACTTTCTAGCGATAAATAGCGAAAAAAGTTAATTTTTAATTTAATTCACGTTCTACAAGTAATAATATACAAAACAACTTTATTAAGCAAGATAATTAATATAACAATAAAAGAGACTTGTAGTAATTAACGAATATTGCTATTATAATTTCATGACTATTGCGAAGAAACGACGAGTGAAATCTTTTGTGTTAAAGATAAAGATATCGAAGACGTTTCGCATTCATAGTGTGATCGTTAGATCAAGTCGAACACTTTTTTCTCAACTTGACCCACCCTCTTGGGCCCCGTAGGGTTGGGCCAGGGTTAAGGCGCGAACCCGACCCTAGGGTCGAGTTTCGTCGAGTCAATGCCAAGAACTCAAGCTAACTTCGTCGCGTTAGCATTCGCTTATCTTATCTTATCTTATCTACGCGCTAACTTGATTGGGCTAGCGCAGGGTCTATGCTAATCGCATATGGTTAGCGTGGACCCTTGCGCTAGCTCAATCGAGTTAGCGCGTTACGTGACGTCACGTGATCGAGTGGATCGAGTTGAACACTCGACGCGCATTCTTCGTTCGCCCCACCCTGTTGGGCTAGGAAATTTGCCTGACCCTAGGGTTAGGGTTGGGCGAGTTAACCCGATCGGGTTGAAACTCGACCCGACGATTACACTACGCATTTATCGTTTAAAAACAAAAATTATAAAATATGTGAGCGTTAATAATTGAAGACGTTAACATCGTAATATATCTTTAGAGTTTATAAAAATACTAGCGTCGTTAAAAATTATAATTTTTTTCTTCGTTCTCAAGATATTTCTTACGATGTTCAATTGATTTTGCCAATAATTTAAAGATAAAAAAAAGAGTTATAGCGAGCTTTGCGATCTAGCTTCAATTGCGAGAAAACGCTATTTTATTTAAGTTAAAAAGATTTTTTCAAATTTGATGTGACGTTTACGAACATTCGAGACATAGCGCTTTCGCATTGCACATAAGCGTAGAGTTTTCGTCATAATATTACTACACATTAAAAGTGAAAAAACTAAGAATAAACAAGCAATAACGAAACAACATGTCTCTTTATGTTATAATAGACGAATCTATAGAAATTAATAAAAATTAACTAGAAATAAATGATGCAAGAAGCACTATTGCGAAGTCAATAATATAACTTAGTTTTCTTTGTTTTCTTTGTTCGCATTTCTTTATTATTAACACTTTAAAATGTCTTTTAACGAATTATTTAATGTTAAGAGAGTTTTGTTTTTTCAAATATAGAGAGTCTTCTTTAGCGAAACGTTCGAAGTAACGAGATCTTTAATACTTATAAATTTTCGAAAAATCTTAGTTAGTTGTAGCAATCTTGCGTCTTTAATTTATGAAACGTTCGTAATAACGAAGTTATTAATGCACACAAATTTCAAGACACTATTGTTAATCGTAACGTTAAAATATTTCTTTTGCTTAAAACATTCGACGTACAAACACGCTTATAATGACGAGATTATTAACGCGCATAACTTTTTAAAGACGTTGATCAATTGTAACAATTTAATGTCTTGCATAAATGTAACACTTAAGCTAATAAAACGTTTGTGACAACGAGATTATTTATATATACAACTTTTAAAGAATCGCTATTAATTGTAACGTCAAGATATCTCTTTTGCTTAAAACGTTCGACGTATTAAGACGTTTATAATGACGATATTATTAATGCACATAGACTTTATAAAATGTTAATCAATCGTAACAATCTAATGTTTTGCAAACATAAAACGTACGAAATGACGAAACGTTCGTAACAATTAAATTATTAATGCGTAAAAATCTTTACAAATAATATTGAAGAAACTTCGAATAAACGATATTATTAAATCACACAATTTAAGAAAGTTATGCATTGTTAATTGTGTCAAAATTAGCGACTCAATAGTTATTATTGAAGTCATTGCGTTAGCAATGCTTCGACATAGTTAACTAGCGTCAAAATTCGAAAAAATTAATCGATGTTTAAGTTAAATTTTGCACGAGTTAATTTAAAAAGCTAATTAACGAATTATGTTTTACATTATAAGTATAAGAACAAATGTGCTTTTTTGCTAAAAAGCAATTGCATCGTCTTCTATCTTATAGCTTCTATTTAATTAAGCTTAATCTTTTAATCTTCTTGAAATTCTTGCAAGAATCTTTATTATGTCAATAATATTTAGTGATTTAGAAGATGACGTCTCTATCTTTAAATAATCTTTTGATCTTTCTCGTTTAAATAGCTTAGCAAATAAGATAATTGCATTACTTTTATTACTAGTCTCTAACAATAATGTTAAAGAATGCTATAAAAATTAAGAAAAACGTAATAGACATTAACGCTAAAGTTTAGAATTAAAACATTGTGATTAAATATTATAACATTCGCAATAACGCTCAATAGTATAACGACAATTTAAATTACAACAATTGCAATTATAGCAAGTTTAATATCTCGAATATGAAGCTAAATCTTTGCTTGAATTATTCTTTTCTTTATTGTTAATTATCTTATTTTAATAATGAAACCACTTATTAGAACTCGTATTTGTTTGATTAATTTGTCAATATATAACAAATTTAATGAAGCAAACTAAAACAATTAAGTAACAATTGGATTTTTGACCTCGTATAGCTTCTATACAAAGCAACAATCTTGACGCGACAAAAAAAGCGTAGACTTGAATTTAATCTTAGTAAGATCAAAATAAATCGTTAACAAAACTAAGTTAAATTGCAAGCTATAATAAACTTAGAAACCAAATATAGAGTTAAGCAAAACAAAAGATATTAAACTCTTTAGAATTTTATTATTAACGATTTTGTGTCTTGCGTATCACAATGTTTTATATATATAATTAACGATGTTAATACGTTTCTAAGATGTGATTACTTGTATTGCGCAAATTGTATAAACAATTAAGATCGATTTTATTGCTTATTTTGCAAAAAATTTAAAGAAAAACTTCGACAACTTTACTTCTCTTGATGTCTTTATGCATAGCATATTACTTGATCGTATAAACTACAATTTTGAATTAAAAATGAAGTTAAATCTAGCTTCTTATTTATTAATTTAGTTTAATACAATTCGTCTCTATTTTATACAAATATCTTAATCTTTTTGCATCGATTTTTTCGTAATTAACATTAACGACTTTAAACAATAACTACTTGACGAAGATTTTAGAAAAAAGTTCTAAAATAATTAGCTTAACGAGATAAGATTTTTTCTAAAAAGATATTATATACTTAAGAGTACTTGCAATGTTAAGACAAAAATTATTTTAAGAAATTGTCTAATTAACAAATTCTAGGCATCAAGATTAGTTAGACGTTAAGCTTGGAAATACTTGAAACTCGTCTTAATTTTTATTAATTAAATTATTATTCGACTCACAACGTTAAAATCTAGACGTTTATCATTTTTTATTGCGATATTTTGAAACATATTGTGTTTAATGTTTACTATACAATATTAATTAATGTACGATCTTTTAATTATAATTGTTTTGCAAATTTTAATTTAATTAACTTTATTAATTATGACATTATAAACATTTAATGCATTATATATAATATGAAGCGTCTCATAAATGTATTAAAGATCTTGGAGAATCTAGACACAAATTATTAGTTCTTGATTAAAACTTCGTATTGCGAACAACTTTATTTCTTTGCAAATAACGACGATATAAAAATTGAATAACTTTTTAAGAAATGTAAATTAAATCTTGATTAAAGTAACGTTCGTTCATTCGTATATCATATAAACGAAATTATTATCGTAAAAGATCTTTAGCAAATTTACAATGTTTGTATAATTGCATAAAATAAGTCGTTTCACTAATTCGTTAATCTTTAATTAATGTTTTTTGATCGTTATAATTATGTGATGCGACTCGTTTTAATGCGCTACAATTATGCGATTGTTCTTGTTTATATGCGTTACGATAAAAATAAAGTAGTAATTTTCTTATAAATTCTTTGAGTAACATGCTAGATTTCTAGGTCGTTTAAGAAACGAAACTAGCTAATATTGCTAGAAATTAAGATTTGCTTTTAGCAAAAAAGTTAATAAACGCAATCTAAAATTACCATAAATATAATCAAAAATATTAAGAACATCGCGTATAAATTATGACTTTTAAATGTTCACGTTATTAAATCTTTTGTTAAAAATATTTCGATTAACGTTTTTAAGAAATTTTGTGAGTCGTCTTTTCATTGTCGCGAACATAAAAAGTTTAAAAAAAATATTAGTAAACAATAAAAAGACAATTAAGAACTTCAATTACGTCGTTGCTAAAATGCAACAATGAAAGCGTCAAATTAAAATAATGATCGTTCGTCTAGAGATCTAAATTTGAAATTAAACATTTAATTTTCTTTCTTTCTCTTTTTTAAATCTATGTACGCTCTAAGTGCTTTCTCGTCAATAGAACATTTTAAAGCATATATTATTCTTTTTTATATAAGCATCCTAATTTAATTCTAAGAATACTTTAGTGTTCTTTAGTCGCTAGCAATCTTAAATTAATTTTAATTACAAATAATTTCTTTTTACTAGTTTTAAATTCTTCTTTATTATGAGTCGCCAACATTAAAATTAAAGTTTTCTCAAAATTATTAATCTCGATGCGCGCATTGCGAAGAGCGACAAAATCTTCTTTAATTTAGATTTGCTTTCTATTAATCTTTACGAAATAAAAGATTTTCGTCGTCGCAAATCTTAAAAATTCGTCGATAATCTAATACAAAAAAATAGATATTTACGTTAAGAAATCGTCTATTATAAAGAGTTACACAACGTTATGTTTAAATTTTACAACAAAGTAATAAAAGCATTTTAAATTATGCAACGCGCGACAAATGTGCTTTTTAGAAAAATAACTTTGTTAAAGAGAAGAATTTTCGAGTACTAGAACATAGATTTAAACAACAATAATAATAATGATTTTATTGTATTGTAGAACAAAGTGCAACTTTAATTTTCATAATTTATTAAGAATCTTATTTGATCTTTTACGCAAACAAGATGTTAACAATGAATAAAAATACGAAAAGCAAATTAAGTCATTCTAATTTGTTTAAAGAGAGCGAGATCGTCGTTCTACTAAAAGAAGTAATTTTTTAGAAACAAATAATAACTATAATTTTATACTTCTTAAAGAGTTAAATGTTTTAAACGTTCGTAGAAACCAAGCATTGCGATCGTACAAAAAATTGTTTTTTGTAAAACTATAATAATTATAAACGTTGCTAAAGACTAGAAATAAAAAGGATTTAAGAAATTTAAGAGTTTAAAAACTTCACGAAATCAAACTTTGCTAATGTTTTCACACGTTAAATTTTTAAGACAAACTAATTTTTAATAAGAAAATTCAATTTCATTTAACTTGCAATATACGTTTAATAATTTATTCATTTTTTAGTTATAGACGATGTGCACGCTTCAATTTGCCAAATAAACAATAATATAATATAAAATAAAAGTGCTTTCGCTCTTTATCTTTGTGCTATGCATTATTATGTTTAATTTTAAATTTATCATATTTACGTATTTGACTTCGCTTAGTTACGTTATTAGTTACTCTTAAATAAAGCAAATCTCTATAATTGATTAAGATGATTAAGTTAATTAGATTGCAAAATTTTCTCGTAACAATAATTCGTTCATTTGTAAATTAATATTAGACGTAAGCTAATTAGAACAATTCTTCGCATTTCGTTCGAATTTAGCGACAAAAATATGATTTATCTTCTTTTCTTTAACGATAGATTAGCGCAAGAGATTCTATTTATAGATTTAATTTACATAATGTTTTAACAAATTTATAATTAGACGAAGAGCAATTTGACTTTACGAACGTCAATTAAAACTTATGTTGCGCTTCGTTATTAAAAAAACAATTATATCACTTTAACGCAAAACAACTCTTTGAGCAAGCTATTATTAAACACGATTTCAATCTATGAAACGATAGCTTTACGATCTCAAGATACGATGCTAAAGATTCATAATATATAAAATAGTGCAAATCGAAACGAAAACAAAAGAAAAAAATTACTTTTTTAACAAAATTTCGATAATAAACAATGCTATTAAATTAATGGCAATTTCTTGTCGAAAAAACGTTAGCAACGATATTTTTATGCTTTCGATTTACTTTAAGAGCAAAATTTATGATGTATAATTGTGATAATTTTGTCGCTTAATCTTGTTTCTAATAATATATATACGTTATACTAGATATAAAACTAGTTTATAGCTTTCGACACATTAGACTTTTCATTTAGCAAAACTTAGATATATACGACGTATTTTAACGTTATTATAGTTTAGATAACTTTGTGTTTAATTGCGAAAAATGATATAATAATAATAATAAGATTGCATCTCAAAACTTGCAAAGCTTGCTTCTTATTTTTTTTTATTAATTCGTAAATCTTTTTCGTACGTTTCTTCTTTTAGTTATTTACGTTCAAGTTTACACTTTTTTCGATTGCATTAAAATAAGTTATAGAGTAAACGTTCAAAGCTTTCGCAACTTATTTTGTTAATCTAAAACAAAATATAGTAACAATAAAAAAAACGACGAACAAAACAAAATTAAAAGAAATGAAAGAAAATATGATGTTTTTATTGTATTGTGCGAAAAAATTGTTGTTATTACAAGTCTATATAACAATATAAGCAAAAATCATAGTAATTAAAACACTCTTTAACAATTTTCGCAATTCAATTAGAGTGTCTCTTTGTTGCTTTTTCGTTCTTAGTATTGTTTGATCTCTTTATAATAGACGTAAGTCGTCTCTTTTTTAAGTTCTAAAATAGTAGATTCTTAGACAATAAATATAAAATCTTTTACTTCTAATTAACTTTAACAATAACTATAAGATTAGCATCTCATTTACGATTTAATTTATTAACAACGATCATAATTGTTAATTCATTAAGCGATAAATAAAATATTAATTATTTTGATAAATAATGATTGCAATATTAACTTCGCATAGCTTTTCTAGTTTGTAAATCTTCTTTATTAAGATAATTTTTCATTTTCGATATATTTCTCGCACGTTTCTTCGTTGTTCAACTCTAAGACGTCGTACTATAGCTCGTCGCGATTCATTTTTTGTCTTAAATTGATTTAATTTTTAAGTTAAGAACATGATTTAATAAGCAATTTCAATTCTTTTATTAAGACGAATTGTATCTAGAAATAGCAAAGTAATTATTAAACGAACACAATACACATTAATATAATATAGGCGAAGTAAACTTAATAGAAGTATTAAGCTTAAAGCAAAAAAAATAATACTTATGCAAAGTATTACTACTTCTAGAACTATTAATAAATGATCGATTTTATATAAGAATGTTATGTGTGCTAATTTTATAAAATGCGTCTAATTTATGCTATTATAGAAGATAATATAGTTTGATCGAACAAAAATAAGTTAAAAAAAGATTTATAAAAGAAGATGTTTTTTTCGAACTTAAAAGAGTTATTTGTGAGCGCATACATTAAAAGTGACATGTTTAGCACATAGTTAACGCATCATATTAAGAATTTGTTTTCGCAAAAAATTAATAAGAATTTGTCACTAATAAACTAGAAACAATGAAGATATATAGAGCGCTTAATAGCAAATCATTACATTTTTATAAAATGTATTCGAACGACGTAATTCTTAAAATGTTTTAAATCTTTAAAAATTAACTTAACGCAATTGGCATAAAAATATAAGTAGTATATATTATTGCTTCTTTGCAATCGTTTGACATAATAACGTTGCAAATGTCGTTTAAGCAAATAGCGAATAGCAAAATTATAACAACGATTATCGTTTACTAAGTCGACGTTATCTAAATAAAAAAAACACTAATACGATTTACATCGCACAAGATATAACTCGAACGTCGCAAGCTTCTTTTTTTTCGATTTATCGTTTTTACTTTTAATATTTTGATCTTTGCGACGTTTGTTTGAAGTATAACGTTCGCATCGCTCACATAAAGCGATCAAGTCATTTATAAATAAAACTTGTTAATTTGAATTTTTCTCAAAAAGAAACATAAATAACTTCTTGAAAAACAATGTCTTTTTTATTTGAGATCTCTTCAAGAATGTAAGTTGCGATCGCTTATAAATAATTAATGAAATATTTATTCTAATTATCGCGTCACTAAGTTATCGTTTAATATTATTAATTAAAACTTGTTTGTCGTACTTCTATTGCGTTGCTTTAAAAAAAAACGTTCTTTAATACAAATAATGATTACAAGAAGACGTTAAATTCAAAATTACTTTACGTGAAGCGACAAATTCGTCGTCTTCGTCTTCTTAAAAGTGTCGAAGCTATTATAAATTTTTTAAGATAAACTTTGTCGAACAACATACAAATCTTGAATGATTTTGCTACGTTTTACTTGTTCTCGTTGTTAATTATTAAGCTTTCTAGATTGATATAAATCTTACAAACGATTTATACAATTAATCGCTTAAATAAGCAATTAATTAAAATTACGTTCAAGATAAGCAACTTAAGTATTGTAACGAATTTGACGTAATAAATAACTTCGTTCAAATATCTTGAAATTGCTATAATTCATTACAAGATTGCGAATAACATCGTTGAATTTATTGTTATCTAAGACGCTTATTAGTAATTTAGAAAAAAAATAAAGCAAAATAAAATATTGTTAATAGCGTTGCTAGTCGTTCGACGCAAGCAATAAATTGTAAGTATCTTCAAAAAACTTAAATCTTCGTCGAGACGCTTTATTTAAATATGATAGATATAATAAAATAGACTTTCGTTTGCAAAGACATGAGCTTTATCTTCAAATTTCTCAATAAAACGAAAAATTAAAGTTAAGAGCTTTTTCTTTTTTTACAAGATTAACGTACACTTGTTGTTAATAAAATTTAAATCGAAGAGAAAATTCAAAGACGTTAAGTTTTGAATTGCGAAAACGTTATTATAAAAGACGAACGCAATAAAGTAAAACACGATATAGAATGCTAAATTATTGTTCAAATTAAAAATGTATAATTTATTAACACAAAATTTAGTAATCGACGTTAAATATAATATCTTAAAGAAACTTATAATCTTTTTCTTTTCGTTTAATCTTTGATCTTGATTAATGTTACTTAAAGCATTATAATAAAGAGTCTATTAATAAAATCGCGCAATAAAAATAAATCTAAATTACAATATTTAATCGTTAAAAGAATTAAAGATCTAGAGTCTATAAAAGTTGTTGTCAAAAATATAGATGTTAATTGTACACGTTGCAATTTTGCAACAAATACATTCGTATTATTAAGTCAATAATATTAGAGAAACTCGAGAAAATCTTAAGCGTTCAAGATAGATTTAATTTTTTCAAGATTATTAAATTGATACTTTTAAGTTAAATTAATTTTGATAAATTGCAAGTTAGTTAACAATAGCGACAAAGAATCATAGCGACAAAATTAATCACAAAGATATTCTTTAGCATCTTGAATTTTATATGCGTGTTCGTTTAAATAACATACATTTGACTCAATTAATATTAATAGATTAAGATCGAATTAATCTTTTTGATTTCGTACTTTTTTAACATTTATAATAGAAAGTTTTGCATACAAGTCGAATCGCAATCGCGCATTTTCGCATAAAAGTTAAGAAAAGAGCGACAAAAATAACAATATTTACTTGAGTAAAATCTTAGTAAATTCTCTTGTTAATTTTGTTTAAATGTTGTTTACTTCTTTTATAATTTAATTATTCGATCGATGTAACATTGCGTTGTATTTATGTAGAAATTAATTTAATGCGATGTTTTCTTTGCGTCTTCGAAACGCTACTATAGAAAGTCGAATTAATTAAAAACATTTTGCGACGCTTCTTTCAAACGACAAGCTTTGCGACGAGTCATTCTAATAAACAAATGCGAATAAGAAAACATTGTCAATGCAAAAGTGAAACAATATAGCGAGAAATTAAAGATATTTGAATTCATGCATCAAATAGAAGATACTAGATTTTTATAATTAAAAACGATAAGCAACAAGCGATCTTTCATTTGATCTCAATTATTTTAGATAACAATCTCGTCAATTAGTCAATTGTTAATCTTGAGATAATTGAATTGATCGTAATAATAGACATGAACAAGAATGAGTCACTCGATCGCTATGAAAAAAATGTAAAAGAGATAAAATGTTAAAGCAATTTAGATTTAGAACGATGCAAGAGAAGCAAAAAGCAACAATAGACAACGTCGCAAACGAAGACTCTTTTCACTTAAACAAACTTTTAAGAAATAACTTTTATATACTTGTTAATCTTATCTTATATATTGTAGCAATTTATATTAGATGTATTTTAATTTTGCAAGTACTTTTTGTCTACAAATATTTAAAAATTATAATTTGCAAAATTGTTTGCAAATTGTTATTAATTTCGACTCTAATATATTTTTTAACAAATATTAAAACAATTGTATTAATTTATTAGCAATTGTTGCTTAATCGAAGTTATTAAAATTCCAAAATATTAATAGACAAATACTTGATACTAAATTTTTTTAATATAATTTTCTTATTTTTTAGTTTGCAAAATATTAAATATTGTTTGCTTTTATTGTTCGAAATCTCTATAATTTTATTTTCTATATTTAACTACAAAAACTTTATTATTTCGATTTAATTAACAATATTCTAAAAAAATTAATATACTACTACAACTTTTCTGTTATTTAATATTAAAAAATATATAGTAGAATATATCTTAAACTTCTTTCTAAATGTCTATATAGTTGCACAATTTGTTTTTCTTCTATAATAATTTTTGCTATAGATTTTCAAGACAAAGACAAAAAGCAAAAATATTGTAAAACAAAAAAGAAACTAGATAGAAATATACAAGTTGTAATTAAAAAAATTAAATAAAAATATCTAATTTTTTTAATACAAAAGTCGATTGTATTAAAAGCAAAAAACATTATAATTGCAATTAACAAATTAATAGTAGCTTCGATTAATTTTTCAAATCTAGAAAGAAAAAGCAATAAAATATTTCGAGATTACTACGTAAAAATATAGTAGAAATAAATATTTTAAGTATCGAAAATATCGAATCTATTTAATCGATAATTGTAAATAGTATTTCGATATTGATATTTTGTATACAATTCTCTAGTATAAGAAAATAGTTATATGTTGTTGCGTTGTAGTCGATCTATAGATAGCTTTCGATTGTATTAAAGAGACTAAAATCTAATTTTCTATTTATAGATTAAAAAACTCTTTCTCTCTTTCTATATATATAATCGATAAAAAGTGCTATTTAATTGTTAAATTATTAAAGTATCTAAAATATTTTTGTAGTTAGTATTGCAATTGTACAAATATTTTATTTAAAAAACTTGAAACAAAACAAAGTTTTTTTATAATATTTTTTAATATTTTAGAAATCTTCGATATCGACTAATTGTAAAATAAACAAAAACAAAAAAATATTATCTATTGCGCAATTTTTTTTTCGTATAAAAGTAAGATTAAGAATATCAAATAAAAAAGATTTTTTTTATAATATAGTATTAAATTCTTAGAAGTTAATAAATTCTATTTTATTGCTTTTTTATATTCGATACAATTCTATTATTAATTAATTGAGTAAAGATATTAATACTAAAAAATAAATTAATTCGATTTTTTAGAAATTTTAATATTGAAGTAATATCTAGTATTTATATAGATTTCTAGTAGAACAATTAGATTAGATACCATTTAAACTTTTTGTTTAAATCTCGAGTTTTAAATTTAAGTTCAAGTTATTTAAATTAATATATTTAATATATTGATATATTGTATTTCTAAGATATCTTACAAATATATATTTAAAATATATTGTTTTTATTACTTTTACAATATTAACTAAAAAAGCAAAATAGTTTTACTTTGTTAAAAATAGACTAATCGTCGAGTTTCGTTTCGATTTCAATTCTAGGAATTGATTCGAAACTCGATTTGATTCGCGCTAATTTGAAATCGACCTAATTCGATTCGACTCGATTTTCGATTCCAAGTATAAAATTGAATCGAATTGTCGATTTCAACTTTAGAAATCGAATTGCCAAGACTTTCGATTCGATTTGATTTCTTGAATCGAACTAGATTTCTCGAACCGACGCGATTAGTTTAACTATTAACTATTGCTTTCTAGAAAAGACGCAATATAGTTATTTTTAATTGCAAATATTATAGTATATCTACTAATTCAATGTTTTCTACAAAATTAATTAATAATTGTATTTAATATTTTTTTTTTTTTCTAAAATTCTATAATTAGTATTTTTCGATTGAAAATGTTTTTGTTTTTGTATAATATATTGTATCTAACGTCTTTTTAACTATAATAATTTTATTAATTAATTAATACAAAGTTCTAATATAGACAAAGTAATTCTTTTAATAAACAAATTTAATTTTATTGTTATTACAAAGATTAAATTTGCAAATGTTATTAATTCTAATTAAACTTAATCTAAGTTTAAAAACATTGCAATATTAAATAGTTTAAAAATTATATAAATTCGAATTTTTAATTGCGTTATTAAGAATAAAAGTTTAATTAATAAATAGTTGCTGTTGTTTTTGTTATTTTATTCAATATTAACACTTTTATTATTCTCTACTCTCTTAAGAGCGTATTATTTGATTTTCGAAAAAACAATTGTCTCGATATTCTTTTTAAAATTATCAACAATCAAATTTTGTTCAAATTGCTTAAATAATTTTTTTTAAACTATTTTTATCGAGACTTTGCACTAACTGTTTAATACTTAATATTTATTTTTCAATTTAATAATGCATTGCTACTTAAAAAGAGAAAAACATTAAATGTTATCTATAAAATCTATAGAGCGCAAGTATTGCATAATAGTAATATATTATTATTTTTAAAAAGAAAAATCTTAAATAGTAATAAATAGTATCTATAGAGTCTATAGAGTGCAAATAATATGTTATAGTAATAAATAGTATCTATAGAGTCTATAGAGTGCAAATAATATATTATAGTAATAAATAGTATCTATAGAGTCTATAGAGTGCAAATAATATATTATAGTAATAAATAGTATCTATAGAATCTATAGAATGCAAATAATATATTATAGTAATAAATAGCATCTATAGAATCTACAGAGTGCAAAATCGACAATAAATTAATAAAAAATAAATAAGAAAATCTATAATAATTGTAATAATTTGATTTCAAAAATAGTAATTCTTGACATAATAACGTAATTTTCGATTTCTTAACAATTTGATTCGATTTTAACTTTTGAAATCGAAAATCGACTCGATTCAATTCAATTCGATTCCAAAATATATAGATCAAATCGGTTTTCGATTCGATTTCTATAATTGGAATCGAAATTCGAATCGACAATCAATCTAGTTATAGAAATTCTCTATTGTAGATTTTCGTCTATCTTATTCTTGTTTTTCGCAATTGCTTTATTGATTAGATATACAATTATTATCTATATATTGCAACATTAATTAGATAAGTAATTATTGTCTATCTATTGCATTTGCTAATAGAGAAATAGAGAGAAACACGCATCTAAACAATTCTCTTATAGATAGAAAACTAGTCGTTCTCTTCTCTCTCTTCGCTTGTCTATTTATTGTCTATAAGATCTTCTAAATTAAAAAGATAATTATCGCCTATCTACTATATCTATTAACGAAAAAATAGAAAAGAATACGTACCTAAATAATCTCTCTCTATAGGCAAAAAACTTGTTGTTCTTTTTCTTATCTTTGTTTGCTTGTTTATTATCTACAAGATCTTCTAAATCAAGAAGATAATTATTATCTATCTATTGTATTTGCTAACAAAAAAATAGAGAAGAATACGCATCTAAATGGCATCTCTATAGACAAAAAACTAGCTCTTCTCTTCTCTCTCTTCGTCTATCGTCTATTTTCTACAAGATCTTCTAAATCAAATAGATAATTATTGTCTATCTATTGTATTTGTTGATAGAAAAATAGAGAAGAACATGCATCTAAATAATATCTCTACAGATAGAAAACTAGCTCTTCTCTTCTCTCTCTTCGTCTACCTTCTATATAAAATAGACAATTATTATCTATCTATTGCATTTGCTAACAAGAATATAGAGAATAACACGTATCTAAATAGTCTCTCTGTTGGCAAAAAAGTATATCTTTTCTCTACTCTTTCCATTTGTTTGTTTAAAACTTCTTGCACTACTATAGTCTATAGATTTGTAAATCTAGAATAATTCTAGAATCTCTCTTCACGAATATTTTTTTGATAAAAATATTCGAGTCTTCTTTATTTATTCTTTAATAAAAAACAAGCTTCTTATAAGCAAAGAGTATTTATTTCTTAGTAGTTGTAAAGTTTTAATTAATTTAGAATAGAAGTAGTTCTATACGCTTGCTATTCTTAATCTTATCGATTGTAGTATTGCGTATTTGGCAAAGAGATAATCTACTAAATTTGGCGATAAAGTTATATCTGCTGCTTGTTTAAATATTCTATAGATTGTTGATAGATCTAATAGTTAGAAGTCGCGATACTATATAAGGTTATGCGCTAGTTCACCCACAAAGACATTGACGTCTCTACATTTCTTAACACTTTTACCAATGTATGGTAACGTCTAGAAGCAAGGAGAGAGAAAGACGCATATTTCGAAGATTTTCCTACAGCAAGCGCTTCCCGATAAAGCTTGCCCCGCCAAGCAAGGCCGTAACGCCAGTAAAGACAATCAATGTCCCGTAGCCGCTACCATACGCAAAGCCAGCGCTGCCCCGCCAAGGCAAGCCTCGAATGAGCGCCTCGCTCAAAGGCCCAGATGCCAAGTTCCCGATACCCCGGCCGGCAGCTAAGCAGGCGAAGACCATGCTGGGGTCTGCGCTGTCCTTCTTCGATTTCACCGCTCGCATAATACCCGGCCAGGCGCTTGTATAGCTCCCAGCAAAGAGGCCGTAGATGAGACAGAAGATGTATAATGGTGGTAGGCTCTTGGAAAAGCCCCATATGGTAAAGATACTGATGGTTGATCCGATGGTTGAGATCATGATACAAGTAGTAACGTGCCACTTGTCTACGATGGAGCCCATAAGAACGCACCCGATGACGGATGCTACGTTGAACAGAATTACAGTCAACGCGCTTAGAGAATTTGAGGCGCCAAGGGTACGCGCATAGGTCGGCAAGTAGATGGATGGTAGGAAAAATCCGAGAGCTTCAATAATGTTGCAGGCTTGAAGTATACCAAAGGTTGAGGTGCCGAGAAAGCCGAAGTTAAGGCGACGCGGTTGATCTGTCTGCGTACGCGGGACTCTTGGTTTGATGAAATAGAGCAATGGCGCGGTGAGGACGAACAAGCAGATGGCCCAGGCTCGGAGCGTCGTGCGGAAACCATAGCTTTGGAGCAACCATTGCATGACCAATGGAAGGATAACGCCAGCGAGCCCGGTCCCAGCCCACATGATGCCGTATGCTAAACCCTTCTTCTTGACGAACCACTGATCCATGAATAAAATGCAAGGCGAATAGGCGAAGCTTCCGCCGACTGCATAGATGACCCCTTGAGTGACGATCAAATGCGTCGTCTTGCTGGAGAAGGAGCTCACGGCGAGGGCCAGACACATTACAGTGAGACCACCCGTGGTTGCCAGTCGTTGGTATCTTGGCCAGCGGTGTAGGAGTGCAAAGACGATGGGCAAGTCGAGATACATGATCCCCTTCATCTCATTAGAAGACAATTCGCTGATTCCGGCATAGTGCAGTCACCATTGCGCAAGTACCTATGACTGCGATATTACCTGATCCTGCGAAGGGTTCATGGGTAGAGTAATATTCCTGGAAAACACCATAAGAGAAGGGAAAGCCTGGGTTTGTTAGTGTTCTGGATTCCAGTACTCGACTGCACTTCTCCCAAGTTACGAGACACGTAAAGAGACGCAAAGAGACGCATAGCGACTTACCCCAAACAAGAGCCTCGACTACAAAGCATGCTGCCAAAAAGAGCCACGCGTCTTTCCCACGGTCCACAGGAGGGAGAGAGAACTCATGGTGATGGGGCGCTAGATTGTTTCCACCTTCACTAAGGTCTGGCTCTAGGGTAAACGACTCCATGGAACCTACTAGTAAGCCTTCAGCGTCGGCTGGAGAGGCCTCCTTGGGACCCGAAGACTCGAGATGTTGAGCGATGCTGGATGCGAAGCGTCAAGTTCCACACAGTCGGTTGTCATTATCCTAGTGGAACACACACGGAAGCGGGATATCGCTGAATCAATGTTGAAGCGAGGCTCTGCAGGGAGACTCAAATGTTGCAGCGAGAGACGGAAGACCTGCAGGTGTCTGCCTATATTCGAAGTAAAGTTTAAGTGCTTCTGCGCGATTTCTTATTTCGTCGACAGAATTTTTAGCTGTTTTTTTTATAGAGTTAACTATAATATATCTAACTATAAGTATAGTCTGCAATTAATAATAATTGTATATTATTTGTATACTTGAGTTCTTTAATATATATACTTTGTACTAGTACTATTTTTAATACATATCTAGAGTAGATTAACGCAATATTATTTTATTATATAATATAACAATACACTTATAATACTTAGATATCTTTATTCTTTAACAATCTAAATAAAACTTGTTAGTATTAGTTGTTTAATTGTATAAGTATTGAATAAACTAAGTAGCTTATAATTTAAATTATTGCTAGATTGTTAAATATAGTACTTAAGACAAAATATTACAACTTAGTGCTCTCTTCAATAGTCTATTATATATATTTAACTTAGTCTTTAATATATTTGTGTCGTTACATAAATAGTTCTCTATCTTATTTAGTTAGTCGACTACTACTCGCTTGTCTATTAATTCTTTTCTAGAGAAGATTGTCGATGCAATCTGCAGCAGATCAAATACGTAACCTGATTGGTGGAAAAACGTACAGTAGTTGGCTAACTATATCGCGTAACTAACTATTTATATGGCGACACAAGTAGTTGAGATATAATTTGACCGTATAATAAACTTGTTCTCGAAAGAATCCGGTGGTCTAGGTATTATTTTGCACTAGCAAGCAAATTTAACCCTAGGATAGCCCTATAAAGGGTTTGAGCACTGTATGAGTTGAAAGCTGCTCGTCGGACTCCACACGCCATCCACACAATTCGGACTTCCCAAGCCAGCATCGACCGCTACGCTCCTTCCCATCTCTGTGCCTACGCCTCAACCTCCAGACCTCGATCTCACAATCACCATGCCACACAGAGCGTAGGGAACCCATCCGCTTCCGACCTCTATCCGCCAGAAGCAGGTGAATTCCCGAATCAATCCCCCTACAGAACATGCCACCTCACCCCCATCTCCACCCCCGCTCCCGGTTCACAAGCTCTCTCTTCGGCACCACGCTGCTGGTGTCCTTCCTCGTCGTGGCGATGCCGCATATCTTGCCCTGTCCTGCACCTCGAGTAGCCTATGCCGACGCCGAGGGGGAGGTCAACCGTCGAAGACGGGGACGAAGCAAGAACGCGGAGGGGGGAACCGAGCAGACGGATAGTGCGAATAGGAGGAGTGAGCAAGTGATGGGAATCACAGATCAGGAGCTCGCTCGAATGGTTACGGAAAGGGAGGAAACTCGGAAGAAGGGCAGGGAATGCCCTGTGCCGAAGCCGGGGGGGTGGGTTGGCGAGTGGTTCGGCTGGAAGAGGGGAGCAGGAAGGGAGGGAAGATAACGCGGGATCCTGGAATTATACGGGAGAGGAGGCTGTAAATGGGGAAAATTGAGGGGGCCCCGAGGGAAGTAGAGGCAAAGAGTTGCCGGGAGAGCGCTCTGTGGAACGGAGAAGAGCAGAGGGGAAGTGAAGTTGACGGCGCTGTTGATGGAGACGGCGTGGACTTGAAGAGGCCTGACCAAAGTTGTATATATGTGAGGGTGACGGGCATGGAGGTTGTATTTGAGTGTATATATCAATGACAATGCGTCGAAGTCGGATCTAGGGCGCAATTAGAGTCTTCCTCAATCCTCGACTTCATGTGTAAGGGAGATGTTCTGGATGGATGGCTGGACACCAGGCTGATTTGGGCCAAATACTACTGATATGGGTCTTCCTCGAAGTTTGGAGCTTTCTCGCATTCCAAAAAGGTAGGATTTTCATTTTCTGCGGAATCTATCTCCACGGATCTCTGTACCTATAGTTGAATCCCAGCCTCTCGTGTCCACGTCAACCACCCTGTGCCCCCCAAGCCCCGTAGCACACTCACCGGCATAGGATGGTACGACCAGTACCCCAATTCTCGGAATGGTATCGACAATAACGGCAATGTGATACTCAGCCAGGCCGCTACCCATGTAAGCGTCAACACCCTCGCCACCCTCCATCTGCTCATTCCCGGACCCAGATTTGTAACAAACTTTGCCACCAAAAGCTCGGCGAAAATGCCCGGGATCTGCGCCCAGAAGAAGCCAGCGACATACAATCGCATTGTCATAGCGGAAAAAGACGTATGCAAAGGGAAGGGCGGGATAAGGCCCATGTGCATCACCCCTGAAAATCCAAAGCCCGAGATCACGAGTAGTGCATAGCGCGCTGAACCGCCTGGCCTTAGTCCGAGTTGATCCGCAAGCCATACTCCAGGGTCAGAGGTCAGATGCCGGTTCGTCTGATGCCACCATTGTCCCCACAGGCCACGCAGACCACGTGAGAGAACGTAGGAGAAAGAGCCGAAGAAGGGAGGCCACGTGTGCGGGCTCCAGGCGTCTGAGATCAGGTTGAAGTAGTCGAGCGCCAACGGCACCATCCCTGCGTGGGGAAAGAGGCGGGGGATGAGGGCGTAGATCTGTGCCGCCAGAACCGTGGTCCGAAGCAGTCTGGGCGGTATCCGTGCCGCCCACAACGTTATGATGATTGTGGGTGTAGAGATAGATGGTTGAGGGTAAGGGGAGTCGACGGCTACGCCGGAGTGGTGGAAGTACGGATCATAAGGCGTGTAGAGGGAGGTAAGGTCGAGGATTAGGTAGCCTTCGAGGATGGAGCTAAGGGCCATACGAAAGAATGCGGCGCGAGTCATGCCGATAGGGGGCTGTGTGCGGTCGTGAGAGGGAAAGGAGATGAGCCAGGAGGGCAAGCGGAGAGAGGGCAGGAGGGTCAAGACCCAGCGGAGGCGGCGGGGAAAGGATGAGGGGTATGGTTCTTCTCGGTAGGTAGAGTCATGTTGAATCCTTTGCGAATGATTCAACTTCTGGGTTGGGTCCGTAACATAGCCGAGTTTTGTTTGATCGGATTCTTTCGTGGGCTGATCACCTCGCTTCCGGTACATCCGCCGGAAGTTCTTTCTAGGATCATGGCACACCAGCAGAACAAAGGTCCAAAGACTGAGACATATAGAGATGACGTCGACACCGTGCATGAGCGACCATGAGTGGATTTGAAAGGCGTAGATGGCGGGGAGGAAGAGAAGACATAGCTGTCCATGCGATAGTAGGGACGGATCTATACAAAGCGCAGCTATGAGAAGCAAGAAAGGTACAAAGTAACTGACATTGTTTGGGCCGGGGACGATGTGGTTGGTGGTATCAGTATAGAGGCTTAAAGCTGTTGTCAGGGTGGAGAAGGGCATCTTATGAGATGTATGCACCACTTGGGAGTGAGAACGAAAATTGAGACTCGAAATGGTCTACAGCGATCTCGTGCTGGGAGGGAGAAAGGAAAGAGAAATACTAGTCGTGACGTCTTTGACTGGGTAGTAAGCTACTTGTGAATGTACAGGAACCATGGTGAAGCCACGGTCTCAGTGCCTTTGTGATGGTTCTTATGATTCAGATCGGGTTCGAAATGAATGCCCCAAGCTCGTAGCATGAAAAGTCGATTTATATTAAGCCCTAAGGTCCGGAACAGCTAGAAAGCGATACGGCAACAAAGATAAAGTACTTGTAGTCTCCCATTTAGGGCCTGTTCGAACTGGCATCCGGTGGAAATTAGTACTAATGGTACACGCGGTACTATTGCAAGCGTACCGTTAGTACTAATTACTCTAATTACTGTTCGAACTGGACTTCAATTAGACAGTATTAGTAGTATCAATAAAGTCTTGCTTAATTCTATCTAGCGTTTCCGTATATAGGAACTCCAAAATCTCAATCAAAGCTTTTGTATATTGCAGAGTCCAACTAGCTTGCATTTAGATCTATAATCTTACTTAAAGAAGTGCAAATAATAAAAGACATCTTGTAAATGTTGCTTTGAAATTTGCGCAATTTTTCAATCGCTTTTAAGGTTGAGCGATAAAGAATTGTCGATTTTGGCAGTAGATACTCAAGTGGTACAGTTAATACTAATTGTATCTCTGGAGGAACATTAGTACTATCATAGAAATATACTGTTAATAGTAATATACACGCGATAGCCGCAATTAATTGACCATCTAATGTTAATAGGAATCGAGTTCGAACGGTGGTACAATTAGTACCGTTAGTACTAATTCGAGACCCTTTATCGGTACTAATGGGACTACCGGATGCGAGTTCGAACAGGCCCTTATTAGCGCTTTCACAACGCTTGTGAATCATTGGTTTAACTTTTAGATCCCACCCCTCGACTTTTGTTAAAATCACTCCAGATCGATTTGATTAGCTATCGCAGTTCTCGGAATATTAATATCAAAATCTGTAGACTTCTAGAACGAGTCTTGCGTTTTAATTCTATGTAGCGTTTGTAAGATTCCGAGATTTCGTGTTCCGGATCGCATTTGTGAAAAGAAACATAGAGTTGGCTCAGACTTCTTGAACATTTGAACATAGAAAACTTGCAACAATTATCACAACTGCGATCCTTGATCAAAATTTATCAACGAAGCGATTGTATAAGGCGCAAAGTATCTAAAGATACAACCCGCCCAGCGCCTTGCTCCCAGCGCCTTGCTAATGAACTCTCAGGAAACGACATAGACCCAACATAATACTACTTTGGCCCCAGACCACCCTTACGCATGCGGCGCAAATCCAATACTGGGCCCGGAGCCCTCAAAAACCACGAACTGGCTCTTGAACATCACATCCCCAAGAATCTGTACGTGCTGGCCAGCATTGGTTTGCAAGCCACCCATGCACTGCCCATCGCCAACCTGCTGGAAGTTGATCAACGCGCCAGGAATCCTACCCATGTAGTTTGGTGAAAGCTGAATGTACAGATCCGGTAGTGACGCGGTGCAAGGGAAGACAACTCCTTGGTCCGCCAGCTTCGCGCCCTTGACTTGGTCGTAGTATGCCTGCACGATCACAGGGTCCATGAGCAGCAGGGTTGTTCCTGTATCTGCAATCGCGGGAGCAGCTGTGGGCACTTGGGTGGGGGTGCCCTTGCCGACCATGAAAGTGTTGCTTGTAAATTCCCACAAGCCGGATGATGCGTTCACGGGGCCGAAATTAATCTTCCCCACAAACTGAGTCTGATCAATGTTTCCAAATTCGTAGGCACCGGCAGTAGAGTGCTTCAGGTTGGCCGTGAAGAGATTATGCAGTAGGGAGGGGCCGACGTTACCGAAGAAGGTGTCTGATTGTTCTGGTTGCACGGTGTTGATCTTCTTGAAGGCGAGACCTAAGAGACCGTTGGAGCGGGTGTCTTTGACTGATTGTAGGGCAACTTTGTCGGGTAACCCGATGACTTGGTTCGGAACATTTGCTCCGCCGATGGTGACGCTTTCTTGGCCGACAGACCCTGTTGCAAAGGATTTATCGCCGTAGTGGACGTCGAAAGAGCTGTCTCGTATAGCTTTGAAGGTTTTGGATTTAGAGGGATCGAAGACGGTGTGGCCTTGATTTTCCTGCGCGGAGAGCTGAGTATTGAACACCCATATGTCCGAAGAGCCGGTGTCGAAATCCATCAACAGCTTTTGCCCTCCAAAGTCGACAGGAGACAGAAACTCCGAATCACCCTCTTCTGGGGTTACGTCCGTGGTGCCGTCTTGCTTAGCGGCGGACTGGCTGACTGCATTGGCTGGCGCTTCAATTTTACTCTGCGCCACAGCCTGGGTCAATGCATCCGAGATGGGGAATCCATACTTCTGGTACGCCTTATGCATGTCCGCAACGCCATTTCGAACGCGCGTGTTGCCGGTGGCTTGACGACTGATCTTGAATGATCGACGTTGTGGTTTCGAAGGAGCTGCTGCTGCGGCAAGGATGAGCGTGAGCAAGAGAAGTGAGCTCAGGAGGCGAGGCATTGTTGCGAAGGTCGATTTGGTCGGCGAGATAAGTACTTGGTGACCGCGTCAAGCGGCTAGGATACTTTTCGAAGAAGATGGTGATCGCCTCTGACTTCCCAGTAGCAGATGGTGGTATGTGTTTGAATATCTACACGAACTCGAAAGCGGCTGAGGCTGAGGTGAGGGTACCAGACCCAAGTGTTTGATCTTTAGCAGGGCAAGAGAATGCGTGAAGGAGATATGTCAGAGAAAGTGAACACAAAAATGACTCTGTCAAAGGTCATGCAAGTGAAGTATATGCGAACGGCGAAACAAAGGTTGGGTTGGGTGAGCGTGGGCGAGGAACAATGGGACAATAAAGAATGTGGTTTGTTAAATAAAAGGTCAACGCGGCCGAGCACGTGGACAATGCAATTGACGGAAGAGAGAGAGGTGAAGGGGTGAGAGGTGACAGGGAACAGAGGAGAACGATGGTGGATTGATACATTACTGTTTGATCGATTTTAGAGGAGACATGCCACGGGCCAGTCAACGATCACTTGAGCAATCACGCTGCAGTAAGCCAAGTCGCCAAGGAAGGTGGTCGAGCTTGAAAGGGTGGAGGCCATCGTTTCTCGACTTTTGGACGAAAGTGAAGTGTGTTTCAACTGGGAAGCGTTCGGTGTCGAACAATGCAGAGGTTGTCGATGCCTGAACAAAAGAAATAGGGATCGCATACCCGCGCGAATGCAGCCAATCAAGACGCGTAGACATACGGAGATCGGGGCGCTCAGGAGTCAGGACGGCAACGTGCATTAGCTTCGGCAGACACCGCGGAGCTCCCCGATCACAGCTCGACTCATTTTGAAATTGAAACCCCAACCCCCGCGTGCATCACTCCGTACTCCGTAAAGTAGGATAAAGCAACAGCGTCCAAGCAATCAGGGCAATGGTTCATCAGTCTCACCTTTGATGAAGAGAGCCATAGCCAACGCTCTTCTGCCGTCGGCATCACCGTCGGTTTCGCGAATTCCAGGAGCGGACCCCGGCGCCACTGGTTGGTAATGATAAATACTCCTTGTCAAGAGACTGATGAAGTCTGAAGCGCCTGTACTTGGGTGACGAATCCGTCGACTCCGTACTTACTCGAGCTGTGCGGAGGTGCATATCACCGATGCCTACTCTACTCCCGCATCTGCTATCTTCACAGCGATCTTCAAAGCGATCTTGTAGCCAAATGCGTAGCCCAGATCTCTAAGTGTGTTACCCTGCAAGCGCGATGAGGTTGAGCCACGAGCATTTAGTTTCGAGCCACCTCGGGCTTTGTGTCAGGGCTGAAGAATGAAGTCTTCAAGTCCGGACAAATAGGGACATTCGCCGCTCCCTCAGACTCTATGTAGGACACAGGATTAATCAGTGTGACCTGATACATGTATGGACTACCGGGGGTGGCTCTCAACTGTTTGAGTAGAACTAGATATACAGGCAGGCCAAAAGCAATAACGCCCTCGCTGTACAGACTTTTTGGGAACCAGGCGTACGCTGAGCGAAGAGATTTACAGCTCGCTTCGGTTCAGGATCCTAGACTATTGGGATGCTGTTGGATGCTGCTACCCTGACCCTTGCGCTACGTCCGTCGTACGACCGATCGAGCTTCTCCTGTTGCTGCGGCTCTTGGCATGCTTCGACGACGGATGCCCCACGCGGCCCTCTGATGACGAGTCCTTGCCGAAGACCATTGGCCACGTCTGTCCGGTATCCCGACCGCCCGTCTCCAATGCTGGTGGATGGACCCAGGTCGTCTCCGTGTACTCAACGCCTTCACGATCCATGTACTGGACTGCGTCACCTTCGGTCCCAGGGAACTGCCGCGCAGTGAACCGACTGACTCCTTTTGGCGCAGGCTGGTCTGAAGGGATCTTAGAGGCCGTTTCAGCGATGACCCAGTTATTGCCCCGGCCAGGCACTTCGTCAGCTCCGATTTCGACCAGACCTCCGCCCTCGACCGGTAGAAAATGGCGGGGTGGGAGCACTTCTACGTCGATGACTGGTAGTATGCGATGAAAGACGTCATGAGTGTGGATCTCGCGTGTGATAACTTCTTCTCGGACATGGTGTACCCTTTGTTGAACCGTCTCATGAACAACAGCTGGACGTCCACATATTAGCTTTGAAAACAGTGTAGCGGATCTCACACGACTGACCTGGAGCAATCTTCTCTATGACCTCAGTGTCATAAGTGTTAGTCTTGGCTCGCTCTACAATAGCCTCCGCTGCAGGTCCCCTAACCGCATCCTTGGACGCGTGTTTTGAAGGAACAGACAGTGGCGCTACATAACCGTCGTGATGTCCGTCCGGCGTATAGCCAGAGTATTCCCCACGTCGGGACGTACTCTGCGTCTCATATGGATAAGTGTACTGCTGCCCTGCGCCAGAGACTTCTTGGTGACTGGCGTCCTGATACGATAGCCCGTCACGCTGGAGCTGCTGAAGGTCGTGCCTAGACGATTTCGGTCCATACGAAGAGTCATCGTATCTGTCCTTCTGCGTAGAAGGCATTTTGCTGTGCGTCTTTCTTGGGCTAGAGCGGTATTGTTGCGTTTCCGCAGAATAATCTTGGTGTCTAGCTTGTTGAGATAAAGGCAGGACATGCTGAGGGACTGGAGGCGCCTGCTGATCCCGCCCTTCTGCTGAAAACCCTGCGGACCTTGGCGAAGCAGAAGTCACCGAAGCCGATGGAGTGTGCGTAGTACTACCAATCTGCTTTCTTGGTATGGAGTCGCGCCTTCGCACGTCGATAGTATTGCCGTCGTTGTACCCGCTACCGGGACCTCTACTTGGTGTTGAGTTGGCTGTGCTGTCATAGTGATTCATGTCCTCAGGCGGAGCGCTGCGACTCTCAGCAGCCATAGGGGTCCTTGACGCATTGTCGTAGTAGCCGGGAGTTGCACGTTGATAGTTACGCGGCGTTCCATATGGTTGTTGCGAAGATGATTGATTCACCATTCGTGCACTAGGATCACCTTGGAAATGAGAATCGACACGTGGATCAAGTCTGCTCGAGCCAGAGTTGGGATAATAGGATATAGGTGGTGGTGTGGCGCTTCCACCAGCTAGAGTACGTGAGTACGTAGGCCAACTAGAGGCTGTTGGAAACTCACCAGGGTCATGGTTCATGTTCTTATTAGAGAAGTTCAGCGCGAGCCCAGTGTCGGCCTCCATCTGCCGATCCTGCGGCTGTCGCCCAGTGACGGTAGTAGTGGTGGTCTGAGTTCTGGTTTGAGTGCTGGTCTGAGGCTGATCGAAGAAATGATAATCGGAAAAGTCGTTGCTCGGAGGTGTCTCAAGTCTAGGAGCGGTGCTTGCTGCTGAGTACGGAGGAGTCGTCTCAGGTCTCGGAGACTGGTTGCCACGGGGATCTACGGGGTTGTGTATCGAGCCTCTGCGACGCGGCACCGCCGCCGTGTTGTTGTTGCCCTTCATCGGGTATGTGCCTGTCTCGGGGCTTGAGCCAGGCGCTGTAGCTTCATAGCGAGATGTTCCAAGAGCAGTGTCCACGTCTCCTTGGCTGACTGCACGCGGTCCACGATCGGATTGCTGAGGACTGGGAGTGTCGTCTTTCTTACGATGTAGATACTTTCCGATACGCATAATGCCGAAGAGCCTAGACTCCGCCGTTTAGCTTTTTGTCAATACTTTCGGCTTCTGCTAGACAAACATTCGTTGTGTTAGTGTGTCAGAAGCGTGCAAGGCACTGAATTATGAATGTGTTGATGCTCAGCAGCTTCAATAACATCATCGAGTGTCCGCGACAGTGACGTTCTCGATGGAAAGAATTCATTTGGCCCTACCTGGGTAGATAGCTACAAAATCTGGTTCGGCAAGTGCCAAGCATTGAAGCAAAGCAAGAAGCAAGGATGACGTTCTCGGCTAAACTTGACCATCTCGGAAGCTCCGTTTTCTACGTCATTTCGGTCGCTTCACGGTCTTTGGATTCCTCAACCCGTTGGACTACGATATACAGTAGACCGACTATGAGTGCTACACTACAATTGAAGCCGGCACAGAGCAGGTGCCTATAAACGCCATGGGGGGGACCTTGTACCTTTGGTTGACATGTCTGCCTGCGGCGGCAGCTTCCTCGTAGAAATACGGAACTGGCCGACGGTACTTCGTAAAGCCACATCCAGACCCTCAATGCTGTCGATCTCTGGTCCTGCATGTGTTTGAAGGAATCTGGAAGTGCACTGCCACATGATGCCACTCCATACTAGCACTTAAGCATCGGACAGTATTGGCCCGTGATATCTCGGTCAAGTGCCCCAAGAGCAAGATGGGCTGAAGATTTCAGCAGATATGATTGGAGTCGAGTGAAGGCGTGGTACGATCCAAGTGCACGCTTGACGTAGTTCCGCAGGTGAAGTGGGCAGCCGCGATGGGACCGAATCAAGAAGCAAAACTTGGAAGATGCGTGAAAACGATAGTGTTGGTCCGAGGGTGGGGTTCCTGCCTTCACTCAGAGTGAACACTACTTTCAGAATGTGAATACGCACGTCATCGATCCCGTCTATTTACTTCGACCCCTCCCCCTCCATCCTCCGTCTTTCCTTTACATCCATTCTCTACATCATCTCCTCCACACCCATCACCACCTTGACAATACCATAGCACCCTGCACATTCTACACACCCAATACTTACCATAACCTGATACTCGCATCCCACATTCGACAGTATGGATAAAGCCAAATCTGCTGTTAGTGACTTTATGTAAGTTTCATCATCTTTACGCTCACTTCTCTCAGAATGGCGACCATGGCTCCCTTCAGTCTATGGTAGCAGACTTTGAGTCTGTCATGGCGCACCGCCTCCATATTCCCTGGCATTACTATCGGAGCTGCGACTGATATTATCATACCACAGGTCCAAAGCTGGTCATCATGATACCACTGTTCACGAGAAAGTTGCCCCTGCCGTGGTCAACGAGAACATCGTCCAGAAGCGTCATGAAGAGGCTCAGACTGTTATCGATCGTGAGGTTCACCAAGACCACTACCACACCTCCGTTCAGCCTGTGAAGGATCGCGAAGTCCTGCCAGAGAAGCACGCGCACCAGATGTTGGGTGCCGAGGAGCGTCACCTCCAGCACGGTAACCCAGAATCTGTGAAGGCCCGTCTTGAGCAGGAAGCTGCTCAATTCAAGGGCTCTCGTAGCGTCCAGAAGGAGGAGTCCCACTCCGTTGCACCGGTCATTGCTGGCGAGCACGTCCATCACCATGTTCACGAGGTCAATGATAGTCCTTTGTATGCTGCCCACTCACCTGCTAACACGTATGTAGACCATCCAGCCTGTCGTCCAGAAGGAGACTATTCAGCCATCGGTTGTCCACACCACCGTCCCCATCCACGAGGTCCATGAAAATGAGGCCAAGCACCACTCTACATCTGCCCTTCCTGCTGTCAGCATGGCCGATTTCAAGAAGCAGGGTGGTAGCCTTACCGGTCGCGAGGAGCGCTATGATGGCTTCGATGGTGAGCCAAAAGCTGTTGGTGGTGCTCTGGGAGGTTCGACCTCTGGCATGACCGGTGGCTCGACCACCTCAGGTCCCCACCACTCCAACCTTGAGAACAAGATGGATCCTCGTGTCGACTCTGACCGTGATGGCTCTCGCGGTCTTCCTGGCAGCGGTCACCACACCGGTCACCACACCGGCACGGGCTATGATAGCGGCACCACCGGCTCTGGCTATGGCACATCCAATCTGGAAAACAAGCTTGATCCTCGCGTCGACTCCGACCGTGATGGTTCGCGCGGTATGGGCTCCGGTACTGGCTACGGGAGTGGCACTACCGGCTCGGACTACAACACCACTGGCACGACTGGGAAGAAGCCTGGTTTGATGGACAAGTTGAACCCGAAGAAGGATAGCGACGGAGATGGCAAGCCTGGCTTCATGCGATAGATGTTCCATGGACTGCGGAACGAGAAGCACTGAAGTCAATGGCATTAGGTTGGCACGGATTATTCTTACGAGGTTAAGGCCTTCATGAGCTTGTTAGCATTAGCGAAAAGGGAAATGAAATGAGAGTTCCAACTACCTTGTATATCCCGTGATCTATGGGTGTTACTTTGCAAAATATGATATTGTGATAAATGAATTATACTGCCAAATGATCCCCCTTCACCCCATGACCAAGTGACTCTAATTTTATACCATATACTGAGCCAATGCATACCTTCAATGTCATATTTCTACGCCACTTCGCAGTCTCTCATTGCCTTTGTTCTTCAATCTCTCTCTAGATCTTGTGAAACATTGCTATCGAGGTCACAATACCTTCAATCCTAGAGTCTTTCTACTCCTCACTAGTGCACTACCTGAGCTGGAGAATTCATTGTTGAAGTCGTAGAATGGTGGGAATGAAAGTTGCTGTAAGACGTTAATTAGGATGTTTTTTGCTGTTTGCCTCAGTTGCAGAAGGAGACCGGCGATAAAACACGTCAGCTGGTAGGTAGTGGACGACGGTTGTTGCCAGAAGGTTTCGGGGAGGTAGGAACAAGCACGGAATACCTCAGACAATCTCAATTATGAAGAAGGTGTGGATTACAAGGTTCCTACGTATTGGATTTATCCTTGGGTCTTGAATGATGTAGCAGGACCCAAGGACCGACACTATAGCCGGACTCCGCTACCATGATACAGTCCTACGCAGATGCGATAATTGCTTCTGAGCTCTATCTCTTCCCGAAGAAACTCATAATACTCCCCCGCCCCTGACTCGCTCCACCGGCAGCCTTCTTTCCCCCTTTCTGCCCAGCCGAGGAGCTTGCAGCAGACGAGGTAGGCATCTGCTGCTGCTTCTTGGCCACCACCTCCGGCTCCGACTCGGAGAAGGACTCCCATGCGGGCTCCTCCTTCGTGATTAAATACCCTTCGTCGTCTTTGACCGTCTTCTTCTTCATCACTTTCCGCCTCCCCCGGCGCCGGCCCCCGGTTACGGTTGCGGGAGGCTCTGGCGTCGCCTCTTTGGGCACGGTTGGGTTCTCGAGCGTTGCGGGCTCGGCTGGTGGTGAGGGTGTAGCCTTGTCGTCTGCGGAGGAAGCAAAGGAAGCGTCGTCCATCATTTTCTTGAGGGTGGCTTCGCGCTCGGCCTTTGAAAGCCTACTGGGCTTTTTGGTGTTTGAATTGGAAGCCGTGGTAGTGGGCATAAGGTCCCCTTCTTTCTCGGAGTCCGAGGATGCGTCAAACATCGGTACATCTTCCTGTGCTGCCTCTGGAGGCTGAGAAGTGGATGTAGTGGAGGCATCGGTGTTTTCGCGGGTCATTTTGGCGGTCGTGGGTTGAGATTTGGGTTTAGAGAAAGCTTTGAAGATGTCGGACTTTTCTTTCTTCAGGGGTGGTGGCTTTTGAGAGGACTGCTTCGAAGAGGTGGAGGGTTTGGAGGTGATTTTCGCTTGGGTGGGTTGAGGCTCGGCTTTGGTGGATGGTTGGGGGCCGCCTTTGCTGCCTGAAGAAACTCTTTCGGGGGCCTTGACGGGTTTGGCTGGCTCGGCAATCGCAGGAGGTGGAGGGGGACGGCGACCGGTCCGGCGCTGTATGGAGGTTAGCTAGCTTGGAAGGTATGTATTCGTGAAGGGGGAAAGGACCTTGACATTGGAGTTCAGAATAGTGCCGTAATGCTTGTTATATTCAAGAGGATCTTCGTGAGCATGTTGTGATCTTACACGGCGGTTGCAGTCGGTCAAAATGTGAAGATTCTGCGGTATGGTAAGGAAATAGTCAACGCTGAAAGTAGGATATGATCTACCTGAATCGTGCTCGGTTCTATACTGTAGATATGTGTTGAGAGCACCTCATCGTACCTTGCTTTGGCAGCTATTTTCAAATCAACCTCCAAGCCTGTAGACAAGGGTCAACTGAAAACCATACCTTCCAAATCTTCCTCCTTCGCCAGCGTCACAACCTTCAACGGAGAAGCCTCATGTATGCTCTCCTCTTGTGGCATGGAGCTGCTCATAATCGGACTACTCTGCATGTATGTGTCCTCTCCGTCTTTCTGGCTCTCTTCCGCAGGTATTATTTTTGCGCTTGCGGTACCATAGAGGAGATAGGTTGCATGAACAGAGCCAGGTTTGCGGGCATTTTGACTATGGTGAAAATCGTAAAGCATCCTGGAGAGAATCAGGGTGGGCTAGAAGTATAGGACAGTTGATATTTACTTCTTGGCGACATTGCTGTGGACTTTCAGCTCGCGACTGAGTATGCGGTATGAGACCTATGTTCTGATTGAGCTTAGACTTTTGGATAGTGGACTGAAGAGTCGACGCACGATCTTGGATTCGCTCAACACCTCCGCTGCGAGAAATGACTTGTAATCCGTTGCCATGTCAATTGCTTGGTGGTCCGCGAGGAGTTGTTGACAGACAAGTGATAGATTTATAGAGGACGCTGCCTCAATAACGAACAAGTACCCACGAAACAACGATAAACCCACTCTACGCGTTACGCGTTTCTGGTGACGGAACACATTCCGCGCTTCGTCCCAAGTCGTCTTCCTCAAGGAAACCTCTGCATTTCTCTGGTGCCGCGGCGTCGTCGTCGGTCATGGACGCCTCGTTCGAAGTCAGCGACCCTTCAGATTGGCTCAAGACGCCTATTAAACAGCTCGCCGCCGTTGAAGCCGCCCTCCGCTGCCAAGTCTGCAAGGATTTCTTCGATACACCAATGATTACGTCTTGTTCGCATACGTTCTGTTCACTGTGTATTAGACGGTGTTTGACGAATGACGGTAAATGCCCCACCTGCAGGACCGCAGATCAAGAACTGAGGTTGCGGAGGAATTGGGTGCTTGAGGAGACTGTGCAGGCCTTCAAAGACACAAGGCCTGCTTTGATTGGCTTCAGTGAGGAGTTGCAGTTGGCTCAGAAGCAGGTAGAAAATAGGGGAAGTAAGAGGAAGATAGATGAAGTCAATGGTCAAGACGACACTGCAGAATTGGAGCAGGGCAGTTCGAAGAGAAAGACAAGATCGCAGAGTCGAAGGAGTCCGGAAAAGCAGCCCAAAATCCCCAGGCAAATACAGGATAGCGAAGGCGATGAGGACTATGAACCCGGTACATCATCTACGTACTTCGTCGAGGAGCCCGCTAAATGTTGGCCAGATGATGGCCTGACCGCATGCCCGATCTGTAACAAGAGAATGAAGGAGGAAGAAGTGTTCCCTCATCTTGATGTACACAATGAGCCGGCACGAAGCATGAGCGGGCGGTCAGCCGGCATGAGGTATGTTTTGTATGCATGCTATTGAGTAATAATGTCATTTGACCTGTTGTAGACGAACACCTGTGGAGGTAGCCTCACGCCCACGTCCACAAGCAAAGCCTATGGACCGATTACCCCAGATCAGCTACGGTTTAATGAAGGACCAGGCATTGAGGAAGAAGCTTGCTGAGCTGGGTATCTTGAATACCGGTCCACGACTACTCCTAACCAAGCGGCATACAGAATGGGTCAACATAGTCAACTCGAACTGTGACTCTTCCAGGCCAAGGTCGAAGAGAGAACTACTCAGCGACTTAGATCTTTGGGAGCGAAGCCAAGGTCGGAACATCCTCAATGGTCTGGGTGGTGTCGAGACAAATTCAGTCATGAGAAAAGACTTCGATGGTACAGCTTGGGCAGTCAGTCATGGCAATGACTTTCAACAACTGATCGCTAGAGCACGACAGAAGCCTAGAGCTAAGAGCGAGGAGCGCGTTGAGGAGAACATTGGCCAGAATGGTGCTGTTGAAGGCCCGAGGATTACGGCGCCCAACCCAGAAACTCCATTGTCGACGAATGGAACCTTTGCTCAGCCAATTGCAGGGCTTTCCTCAGACGTCCCAATACCACCAGGCACAAACCAGGGAAATGACGATATGATGGCTTTCCCTGAAAACGGCAGTCAAGGCGAAGCCGTCAATCTAGGAACAGGGGGCTGAAGGTTCTGTATCGAGTACGATATTGAAGATATCACCATTTTATCAGTCCACTACATCAGGTTCTTCTAACGACTCATTGACTGAGCTCTCGAATCTGGCAGGCAAAGTCTACCTTACTCAACAGTGCGCCGATATCACGCACTGGCAAGTCCACGAATCGTCCTCTGTCAGGTCACGGCTCATCGTTCCGACCGGCTCGTCGTGCAAGACTATTGCTCCAGAGAAGCTTCAGAAGGAATTTGTCGAAATATTCTTATGACACCTATCAATCACTCGTATTAACTAGCAGCTTCCTTGGAAACCTTTTCAACCTCCTCCTGGGGCTGCTTCTCTTCCAGCGAAAGTCTTCGGAGAGGTTTCAGACCATCAGCCACCTTAGGGTCTTCTCGCTGCTCCGGCTTCTCAGCGGAGCCATCCGTAATTGAGCTCTGTTTCTTCGCGGCATCAAGCTCTGCGAGCCTCTGCCGTGTTTGTTCGGCCTCCCTTTCCTCCCTTTCAAGTCGGTCTTGCTGCTCTAGAGCTTTCAGCTCCTCATCGACAGCATCGTCATCAACAACCGCCTCCCCGCGACCGGCCTCCTCCATGACTTGGCCGATCTCATCTACCTTACTCATCTGGATTCTCAGACCTTCGACAACGTCCTCAACTCTTTCAACTCCACCAACTTGAGCGTGTAAACTTTGGAGAACCCCAGTGCTAGCTTCCATCACGCGAATGACAGCCACCTGATCCGATGCTTGCTCGATCTTGCCATAAACGCCCTCAAGTTGTGAAAGAGTATCATATCTCTGTGCCAGCGTGGTCTCGGCAGTCTTCTTGGATTTCAGGGCAGCTAGCGCTGTGATTCGGTTCTTGGCTTTGACGGCATTTTGGGCCTTTTGGCTTAAGGCGTTTATTCGCTCGTCGAGCGCTGTAATTTGCACACCGAGACCGGCAATGATCGTTTTAAGAGAAGCAATAGTCTTATCTTGTGCTGATATATGTATTAAGTGCTCATCAGGGCTCCCGAACTTCACAACCTGCAACGTATCTCAGCAAGGTCTTCGTAGGAGAGCCGTCAGTCTATACCTCGTTGTCATACACCACAGCTCTCTTGTCACGCGCAAGGTGCCTCAGCAATACATCTAGATCGTTTTTCGTTAGCTCGCCCCGCAATTCCAATGCTTTCGAAGCCTCCTTGCTGAACAATAGCATTGAGTATATGCGGTCGACTAGATTAGTCTGGTGAGCTAGTTGTGAAAGCACTTTGCTCGAGGCTTCCTACTGCACGGTCAACGAGGCTTTGGGAAGAAGATCTCCGCCTTGACGTACCTCGACATTTGGGACCACAACATACTGCGCCGTAGGTAGCCGCCCCAACGTTGTATGTTTCTCGAAGAACCCCAACTGCTTCAGACTCCATGAAAGGAGCCACCAAGGCTTGATGCTCCAGCTGCGACTGTAGATACTAGTAGAGGCGTCTAAAAACTCTTGGCAGGGTATCATATGCCGCTTCGATACTGCTTCATCCTACATCACTGTCAGTCTCTAAGCGACAGTTTGGGAGGTCAAGACGACTATTACCCACAATGACTGTGCCCAAAGCCAGCGGTCTTCCCCATTCCTTCGTTGTAAGCGCCTGCAACAGCTCCTCACTAGTCCTCAATGACAGGGTATCAAGGCTGTTGCCGGGCGTTGGTATGAGTCCAGCTTGAACGGCTTTTTGGAGAGCGTTCTCCCAAGCAGAAATATTCGCGGCGAAGCCGTCGGGGTTGGAGGAGCGTTGGAGGGTGAAGTCAGAGTAGAGGGAGGGGAGGCGGGCCCTGTATGCGGGTCAGCGTGAGTGGGGGGCTGAAGTGGTGATGGACAGGACACCTTTTGAATTGCTCGCTAGAACTGAGAATGAATTGGAAGAGCTCGCTCATGACTGGGTGTCCGGTGGTTATGGATCCAAGCAACGGGTTGTTCTAAGTGTCACTAGGAACAGTCGAACAGCCGAACCGTTGGCGGGGCCAAATCCTTGAGCAGCGGAGCGGAAGCGAGGGAGATCTCCGAGATGACCCAGGGATTTGACACTATTGACACAACTCTCTATCTTTTTAATGATACTGCGCCATTACCCAACAGCTTACGGTACACCCAATTTGAGACACTCGAGAATATAACAACCTTGCAAGAGCATGTCACAACATGATCGAGCCTATACCGCAGCAACACCCTCCCACCGGAGCCCGCCCCAACCTCGACGCCAGATGCCCTCGTGCAAGCTCCCTTAGACAAGCGCAGAACTATCGAGACCGTCCGAGGGTCGATGTCCAGTCGCCATACCAATGACCACTCCCTCCAACCCTGAGTTCATCTCACCTCAAGAGCCGCGCCCAACCCTCCCAAAGAAACATTCTTCTGGTAGTTTGCCCGACACCAAGCCAGCGTCGACCCTTCAATCACCCACTGTTGACGGACGTCTCTCTGTTTCGACACCAGATGTTCCACCAACACCCACAAAGTCTCTCCCACACAGGATCAGATCCACCGAGAGCCCCACACTCCGAAGCGTTGAGCGCTCATCTAGTTCTGGCACTAGATCGACGTCGCCTGCAACATCTGTTGGACATCCTAATGAGCCTAAGCAAATCGTCGTTAGATCATTTGCGCCCCGGGTCGCGGTCTATGCATCCACGGATACAGAAGACTTGATCAGGGAGAAGGGCTTCAGCGAAGGATTACGAGGACTGCTCAGACCTTACGGTGACAACATTCCAGGAAAAGTTACCGTGCGCGACAGCGTAGGCTCAAGCAAGACATGGGAAGATTTCGGAGTAAGAATCGTTAGTCCTGAGGATGCTCAGCCCTACCGAACGTCCTTATCGAAGCCCAGGGAGGAGCCGGGAAACGTTGCCCAAACCAATGGCATTCGACGGACTTCTGGGCCTAGAGAGTCTTCGTACTCTGGTGGTGGTGGAGGCAATACTCTTGAAAAGCTCGTAGACCAACATCTACGACAAGAGGAGGCCCAAAACCAGGACGAGAGCAATGGCTACGTGGACCACGATCATCGCCCTCGCAAGCGCCCAGGAGCAAGCTCCGCAGTCTACCCCCTCTATTTACGAAAGCTATTCTCAAGCATGCTCATGGTTCCTTACGAAACCTTCTGCCATCCCGTTTCTTGCATCATAGCAGTAAGCTCACGCAACCCCTCCTCTATCGACACCTTACGCCAACTCTACACCCAATCCGCCAGACGCATACCTGCATTCGTTGGCGCCGAATACCTCCGTTACTATGTTCTCATTCACGACGAGGATCGCGACGACATTACCAAATCAACCGCCCTCTTTGACCTCATGAAACGCCATTTCGGCCTCCACTGTCATCTCCTCCGCCTCCGCAGCTCACACTGCGTTCAATCCGATGACGATAGTACCCCAGTCCCGCCCTGCTCCTGGCTTCCTCCCGAAGATGACCTTGGCCACACGAATATCATCGATTACACAGACGACTCCTCGACAGACAAGTATATCTTTGACTCCGACGCCGCCTCCATCCGCTCCTTCCTCCGCGAAATGATTACCCAATCCATTGTTCCCTTCATGGAGAACCGCATCATGACCTGGAACGACCAGGTCGCCTCCCGCCGCCGTGGTCTCAGCGGCCGCTTCATATCCCTCTCCAAACGCTGGACCGGCTTCGGTTCCTCCTCTCGCTCTTCCCAATCCTCCTCTGCCACCACTTCCAACACCAACTACGACGCCCAGCAAGGTTTCTACCCCCCAGAGACCCCCGAAGCCACCATGCGCACGCTCGCCGACTATGCCTTCATGCTCCGCGATTTCCGCCTCGCGTACTCGACCTACGACTTCCTACGCAGCGACTTCGCACATGACAAAGCGTGGGCGTACCACGCCGCAGCGAACGAAATGGCCGCCCTCGCCTACCTCCTCATCCCGCAGCCCCTGGCGAGCTCCAAATCCCGCTCCGAGACTGTCGACAACATGCTCGACACCGCCACCTACAGCTATCTCACACGCTGCTCCTTGCCCTTCGGCGTCATCCGCACCCTCACCACCGCAACGGAGCTGCTCATCAGCCGGGGCCCTGCCTCAGCGCAGGACGCGGCGCGGTGGGGCGGGAAGCTACTGGAGCTTGGTGTCCTGGTTCCCGTCGCGCAGGCGTTCATGGCAGAGCGCATGGCGGTGTGCTATCGCTCGCGGACCGGCACCGGTATCCTTGCGTTCGGGTCACGGAGACGCCAGACGGCGTTGTGGAGCCTGATGGCAGCGCAAAGCTGGGCAAGGATTGAGAGACCGGTGCAAGCGCGGCGGCAACTCGAGTCGGCGAGAGCGCTCTATGGCCAGGGCAGCACGCAGGGCAGCAATTTCGTGCCGTTCAAGAGCATGCATGGCTTCTGGATAACGCTGGAGGGGCTCATACATGGAGACTCGGGAGAAGAGAGGGACAGCGTGACGGTGGTGGAGGATAGGAGCACGTTCGCAAGCCGGAATACTAGTGTGACGCATATAGAGAGCGAGCAGATGAATGAGGTGAGCGTGCCGCCACTGGCGAGTAGTCCGCGCTTTAGTCGGCGGAACGCAGATCCTCTGGGGGTAAGATCGCTGGAGGCCGGAAGTGGGGAGAGCGATTGGTTCGAGTAAACGATGGTGTCCGTCTCAGTAGGGAGGGAGGGAGGTACGGCGATATGGCAGATGCGCAATAAGCAAACACCACTGGCATAGAAGAATCATGTAGAAGGTAGAGTTGTAGCTTACGATTATTCCAACTGCCTTGAACACGCGGAAACCAATACTAGTGATACTATGAGCAATCAACTCCTACCCAAACAATCCAGCGCATTAGGAGTATCACTTTCAAGCAGAAGAATTGCAGTAAAGGAGGGGTCCCTAGTGCTCGACGCAAACCCTTGGAAGCACACCACAACTCCTCCTCTCGGTAGACGGCATCCAGCTTCTTCCCTATCCCTGAGGATGGATATGAACCACGGTCCGTCCGCTATTATGCCACGTCGCGAGCAAGACGCCGCATTTCCCGCAGTGGTGCTCCACGTCCTTCAGACTGCGCATCATAAAGGGAATGCAGCCGAGACCGAAGACGCAGCAGATGGCTGCCGCCCAACCCCTAGAACAACCCAGCCGTAATCAGCAGCCGATCTCTTTGTAGTCTTCCGCCATAGCACATGGAAGAGAGAAGGGACGGGTCAAGAAGGATGGGAACCCACATCGTCGTATTCCCGCTCACGTATTCAGTCCTTGTCAACGTCCTCGTATGACAGGCAGGGCAGTCAACCGGCGCCGCGCCCTCCAACAGGTTCTGCAAAGGCATCGCGACGTGGTATTGGCTCTGCTGCTGCTGCTGCTGGAAGCCCTGCATGGGGATGCCCTGCTGCACCGGTTGCGGGCCTTGGCCGTAGTAGCTGCCTTTCTCGATGGGCGGCGAGGCCATGGGGGGGTTTTGGTATTGCTGTGGGTGGGGCGATATGACGTTGGGCTGCTGGGCGTAGGGGTCGTGCTGGGGGTAGGCTTGAGGTGGGGGAGATGAGGGGTGGCTGTAGCCGGTGCTATCAGGGGGAGGGTGTCAGCCGGAGTAGGGAGGGACTAGTTGCTAAGGGGATGCGAACTCTTGGTGCATCATTGGCTGGGCGGAAGTGGTGGTGCTGTAAGGGGCATTTTGCTCGTAGGGAGGGGATGCGCCTGGAAAGCTGTTAGCTGGGACAAAACGTGAATTGGGGGAGGTATGCTAGTTACCGGTGGATTTGTTGAGCTCGGCCATGACGGCGGGTGAGACTGTGATCTGAGGAGAGGATATGCTATAGCTTCCGCGCAGTACCGTTGGAGCTACAAATGGAAGGGAGGTGAGAGAGAGCAAGGAGATGCCCAACAGTGGTAGAGAGTCTACAAAGCAAAGAGCACAGTGATAACAATATGTGGACACGAGAAGCGGAGATGTGGCAGAAGGGTGGGAAGTGCACGAAGACGAGGTCTTAAGACAAGCTCAAGCCAGCCTTCAGCCTTGTTCTTCACTTTTGGAAGGAGGCGCGGTCCTGGACCCTTGGCCTTGGACTCGGCTAGGAGCACGCGTTTCATCCAACCAAGCATACCGTGAAGTAGAGCGCATCGTTCCATTCACGGTTAGAGGATGCATTGACATGCGCTTCGAAGACATGGGGCCGTGTCTCGAGATTCTTGGAGATCCTTGGCTTCCGAAATTGGGAATTTGGGGGCCTGCCTGCGCAGCCTTAATGGAAGCCCAAGGAGTACAAAGTGATCCGGGAATTCTTAGCTGTAGTAAGGTAGTCATTCGACGGGCGCAAAAATCGATCTGTTGTTGAAGTGAAGACATTGCTCCATTCCGCATCTTTACAAGCATGATGAGACTGAAGATATTTGCGGGCGTCTTGCGCATGAAACGAAGCTGCCGGCTGTGCTGCGGACTAAAGCGCAGGTGCCTCTACTTCGAGGACGACCTCGGCGGCTACCTAGATGTTCACTAGGATATCGAAAGGGATTCCTGTTTTTAAATAGATATGCTCCGAGATATTTGGACCTTCTTGTTCACATTGTGATTCCTGCAACTTCTGGACCGTCGAGGTAGACCCGAGCCACGCGTTACTGCTGTTTTCCAGCGTAATTCTATGCGCTGGTACAGTGCACTGCCCGCACTTCGTCGAGGCATGTGATTCGGCGATGCCTTCTTCGTCTCTCTGATTGCGTACTGTGATTCATGGTGCTAAATGCTCTGAAAATTTGCCGCTTCAGCTATGTGTGTCCACTGTTCGCGCAATCCACCGTCACCGGTCAAACCGCTTTTTGACCCGGTGCTATGAACAGGTGCACCACTCACTTCTTGCCGAAGCCGTTGCGTACTGCGTCTTTCCTGAATGGAATATCTGCATCACTTGTCAAGGTGCACCATCGTGGCTTGGTTATTCTTCATGGTAAGCTTAAATGCTCCCCACAGTGTTTCATATTTCTTCACTTTCTGGCGTTCTGAGCTCTACTATGGTATCTCTAGACCACCATGGCTGCAGAATCGTCGGTGATCTGAAGAGTGGGCAGCGTGTCCAAGCCTCAGAGGCGCCTGGCTTTTGCATCTTTAACACCGCAGACCGCTTCTGCGTTTTTGGGACCAGTGTAATGCACATCGCTCAATCCCTCCAAGCCTACGGTGACCAGCCGATCGTAAGCGGCCTTGGAACGCTGGACTTGCTCTTCGTCGAGGAACACGTTGAAGGTCCTTGTGAGCGTGAAATCGCAGTCTATGTGTTCCTTTTCAATAAGCTCTTTGAAGGCTTGAATATGCGCAATCTCGAATTTCGAAATCTCAACTGCGGCATGAACGCCGTGTGAAGCCATGTAGGGGAGCATGTTGAAGTATACTTCCGGTCGGAGATAACCGCCTGGGGGTCACTTAGTCATCTGGTCTACACTTGGATTATAAGTCTATACCGTTGCGGCCTGTGGCCCCTGAGCACGCTTGACGTGCCTTCCAATAGAACGGTAGATGGCGGACTAGGGTCATCTTCGAGAAGGTGGTAGGCTGTCGCTGCGCCAGCGTAGCCAGCTCCGATGAGAAGAACTTCACATCTCGCCGGAAGCTCTGCGGTAGAGCGGTGGTCGTCAAATGATGGAGATTTGCACGCCAATAGGGCAGAGCAGAGGCTGATTTAGGAAAGGGAGCCTGAAGGTCTACATTTGGTGCTGATGGCGTCATCTTGAGGCGCGCATGCGGTTTTGATGTTCGTAATGCTTGAGTGGTCCAGTATCAGAGCTTTCAGCTTCGTGCGAAGGACCACATGAGAGACCCAAGCAAAAGTCATCATGGACTCGCCATGGCCTGCCATCCTACCCAGAGGCGATACACGCTAAGACACGTGTAACAATTCGTGGGATATCTTTATTACCAGAAGTTAGACTGGAGGTGTTGACCACTTCATGCTGGTAAGAGCTGGAGTGTTTAGTCCAGGGGTAAGAATTGAAGCACCGTGTCTTGGCACTCTTTGCAAAATCGTATGTTGTCGGCTTTGCGATGGGCCGTACGACTAAGGAGGCCTATCGTCAAAGATGAAAACCGTCCAAATACATGTAGTTGTCCGAGGGTCTTGTCAGTGACTTGTAGAAAGTGAGTGGAGAAGTCAAGGTATAGTGCTTACATGTACATGTACTCGTACTTTACGTTAAAGTTTGAGAATACGCTATTAGCGCTTTCACAACGGTTGTCGCCCCTTGGCCTTATTTTTAGATCCCGACCTCAACTTCTGGCAAGATGATTTTGATCAACTTTCGCATTTCTTGATTTATTACTATCAAAATCTTACGTTTAATAGAGTGAACTTTGCGTTTTTAACAGCACAACTTTGATAGAGTTTAAGTCAACATTAAGAAAGTTATCTAATTGCAAAGTTTTTGTATTCTAAAGCATGTCTTAAAAACAAAGATCGACTTGAACTTCTTACATGTCAACGAACTTTGCAATTTCTATAGCTTTAGCAATTCTTGATTAAAACTTATAAGCAAAGCAATTTTAGAAAGCGCATAGTGTCTAGAGTAATAATTGATTAATTTTATATGTTTTAGTAGCGAGATGCGAAAGTTGACCAAAATCATCTTGCCAGAAGTTGAGGTCGGGGATCTAAAAATAAGGCCAAGGGGCGACAACCGTTGTGAAAGCGCTAATAGATTAGATAAGATCCTGTAGTCCTCCTACTTCTACTTACATGTAGTCTCGTTTAGTGTTGATGGCAAGTATCATCGATCTCTGTATCGCCATATTTGTTAACTGCATAGATACCACCTAATGTACTAAACCATAGATACGACGAAGCACTGTATGCTCTCGGTTCAAACGTCCGTTTGAGTGATGGAGGGAGACGCAGAGCTCAAATTGCAGAAAGCCTCTTCAGACCTGATTCCAGAATTCGTAACCTTACTGGCACGATTCCTACGAAATGACAGGCTAGTAGTCAAACACAGCCAAGCCAGCGCATTGATTAGACTGCTCGAGCCATTTCAGGAATGGCCTCAGCTACTAGATCAACATCTCAAAAGACTGATTCCTCCTCTAATATCGGCTTTTGTAGGGTACCTGATGAGGTTTGTTGACCAGTATATCAATCAGGATACATACGCATCGGAAGACGCCATACCGCTTCCACGGGCAATAAGCAAAATCTTATACACTTTTTGTAAGATCAGAGGATACAAGGTCATCAGTCATTTCTTAAACAATGAGCCTAAGTTCCTTGAGCCAATGCTCTCTGCATACGCTCTCTGGAGCCAGGTTGAGAGTCATCACGGTAGCAAGCCTTCTCAACGTGCAAGCATGACCTGGGAAGAGAGATACATCATGCTATTGTGGATATCTCATCTCATGCTTACACCGTTTGATCTAGCCACCATTTCCTCGATCGATAATATCAAGACCGGGGATCTGCAGATTACTCTTCCTACGGCGATGCCTTGGTCAGCGAGGCACGCCACAGAAATCGCCGTTCAAACTATGAGAGTAGCAAGTAAAGAGCGAGAAGCAGCTGCTATTCTTTTAGTGCGGATAGCTTTACGGCCAGATATGCGTCAATATGATCTTGCGAAGTGCTTGATTGAGTGGGCACTCGCTTCATTGACATTGGAGTCAGACGAGTCTGGTAAGAGATCGATATATGCTCATATCGGCGCGCTCTCTTTTCTTGCCGGAGTGGTCACGTCTGCCGACTCCAATGTAATCAGTCCATATCTCTCGATCATCTTTAAAGGCGCTCAAGCGATCGTCGCACAAGTCTCGGCAAATGAAAAAGCCATCTACTCCTCTGCGCTTGCTCGCAAGCTAGTTATTAAAATCTTTCGGGCAATAATTGTTCATACTCTACACAACGGGCTAGAGAAACCCTCCCATACCCAGCTCTCAAGTGAAGATGCTCTGGAAGAGATTATCGATCATATCTTGACAAGTCTAGCGGACAAGGACACGCCCGTCCGATATGCGGCAAGCAAGGCCTTAAGTGTCATCGCTGCTAAGCTCGACCCTGCGCAAGCTGCTGACATTGTCGAGGCTCTACTTGGTAGCCTAGAAGAGAACGTTTCGTGGGAAGGCGTCGCTACTGGCCGAAAAGTAGCTAATCATGACCTTCAGAACTCCAAACAGAGCTCTCTTGAGCGTGACATCACCGCTGTCAACCCGCTTAGGTGGCACGGGCTCGTTCTAGCCTTGTCACAACTTCTCTATCGTCGCTCTCCCCCACCAGAACAGCTATCGAGTACAGTCAACCTTCTCGTAATTGCACTGAGATTTGAACAACGCTCGGCGGTAGGCGCATCGATCGGCACAAATGTCCGCGACGCTGCATGCTTTGGCATCTGGGCTCTAGCGAGACGATACACGACAGAAGAGCTTTTCGCAATTGACACGTCACTCATAAATTCAGCCGGCTACCTAGAGCGACCAATCTCGGTGCTTCAGATTCTGGCTAACGAGATCGTGGTCGCAGCTTGTTCGGATTCGTCGGGAAACATCCGGCGAGGAGCATCAGCTGCTCTGCAAGAGCTAATCGGCAGGCACCCTGACACTATAGATCGAGGCATCCCCATTGTTCAGGTTGTTGATTATCACGCGGTCGCTCTGCGCTCTAGAGCGCTTGTCGATGTAGCATTGGGGGCATCAGATCTCGATCGGCTTTACTGGTGCGCCCTGTTAGATGGCCTCCTCGGGGCCAGGGGCGTTGGATCTGTAGACGCACCTTCTCGCCGGGACGCTGCGACCGCAGTGGGAGGACTAGCTCGCAGAAGTCCGAACGAAAGTCTACAGAAGGTACGGGACTGTCTGAGATTGACGACTAATCGTCGAGTTGAGGAGCGTCAAGGCTTGGTACTATCCGTGGCCGCTATCATTGCCGTCATGGAGTCAGATAACGTGGCCATTAAAGCTGGTTCAATTCCAAGCTTGACTTCCATTTCGACCTTTTTCGAGGATCTTCCCACAGCGGGCAAAGACCTGGCCACTCCTACCCTTCGGCCACACCTCACAGCAGAGGCGGCATGCAAATTGATAGCTACCTCCGGTTCTGCCGCACGCTCATCTTCGCCCATAGCAAGCATAACTGCTCCACTATTCCATGCGAGCTTCAACGAGAGTATTGAAATATTACGTTTGTCTTTAGGGCGCACAGAAGACCTGGTCATCAACGCAGCTACGGCAGCTGCAAGAGAGCTACTGTATTTTTCTGATGTTCCCACGCGAGAGAAGCTTGTTCAATCTTGGATATCAACCATCAGCAGACCAAAGACAAAACCATACGGCACGTTAGCGGCGCTCGGCGCTGCGTTCGAGCAATTGGACTCATCGAAGGAGCTTTCGAGAAGTATATTAGATAGCCTACTGGGCCAAGTTGACCCTCAGCTGGAAATCGAAATAAGGGTGTGGGCTATGAAAAGCCTCAAATCGTGTATCCAGACCGTCAAGGGCGCAATGAGCACTTCATTGGTCGAAGCTATTTCTCGCTGCCTCGACGACTATACCAACGATCAGCGAGGTGACGTCGGTTCTCTCCTCCGTCTCGAAGCCATCGATGCCGCAGACATAGCCTTGCAATATCATACCTCCCTGTCCAAACAATCCCAGGAACTCCTAACCTCAGGAATCTGTCGTCTCTCCGTCGAAAAGCTCGACAAAGTGCGTAACCATGCCTGGTCATGCCTGCAAAACCACCACCTCCTCCTCTTCCCCCCTACAACCCTGCCGCCCCAACTGCCAACCACTACCTCCACCTACTTCACCCACATCCTAACCCTCACGCTCACGCACCCTTACCTCCTCACCCCCATCCTCGCAGGCCTCCTCACTTCCACCGCTTCCGGCGCCGACTCCCTCCTCCGCGCCTCCCGCGCCGCCCTCGCATCCCATATCGACACCCTCTCCGACGCCCAACTGCACACTCTCCTCGCCAGCCTCCTCACCATCCTTGCCGAAAACCAGCACAACGAAAGACTCTCCCTCCCCACACTCACCGCCCTAGCCTTCCTCAGCGAGATCAACATCTTCGACCGAGTCGCTACCCTAGAGCCACCCCTTGACTGGTCGCAAACCCTCCTTCCTCTCCTCGCCAGATCTCACCACCGATCCACAAACGTCCGCAAGATCCTCGCCTGCATCGTCTGCTACTCTTCTCTCGCGTATATCCCCTCGACCCGCCAAATCACTCTTGGTAGACTCTGCAGCTTGTTGCTGCATCCTTATCCAATGGTAAGCCCCCCCGAACCAAATCAGTGTGCATCCCGATTCAGTTTCCCATGCACCCTTTTTTGGCATTCCTCAAAAAACGGTATCAATGATGGGCCTCTCGGCCCACAGAGACCAGACCCGCAGTCGACAAGGCAACCCACCAAAACGTTCATCTCGCCTGAACAAATCCCCCAACAAGAAAGTCCAGACAAGACCTGAACATATCTGTAACTCAATAAATCAATGGCTTGGGATACAACGCGCTAACGATTTATGTATGCTAGATCCGCTCCGCCGCAGCCGACGCTCTGTACCCACATCTCCCCACCTGCAACGTCTTGACCAGGACCGATTGGACGGACAAAGGCGCGTATGGGAAGGGGGATGTTGATGTTGTGAGGAGGGGGGTTGCGCTGGAGGGGGCATGAGCTTGGTCGTGGGATGTGTGGAATGACACTTGACAAATAAGAGGATATATTGCTTGCTGTCGAAAGAGGCATGGTTTTGTGGATCTCGTCGTGAATCGCGTAGAGTACGACGAACGTTGGCTGTTTGCTGCTTGCGGGTTGAGACTTGAAGAGCGGATGCTGTTGCACTATTATGTTGAAATCGTGCGGAAGGCCTGACGGATGCAATAGACGATGGGGATTTAGAGTTTTTGATGCTCTGGGGGTCTGTGCTGCCTCTGTGAGATCCGACATAGTTGGGAGGGAAGGGGCTTGCTGGATTGATCTTGTAGCTCTTTGACTTGTAGTCTTCTGGCTTGCAACGTGATGCAATGGGCAATGCAAAGAGAGCATGGGTAAGTCGTGGCCAGTTCGCCATCATTCGAAAGTATTCTGTCATCTACAGAAGTCTTGCGCGTATCGAACATAGAGAGAAGGAAGAGATTCGAGAGGGTATCGTAAGCAAAATCGCACGCTAAACCGCTAGCAAGAGATTCTGAAAAAAAAATCCTCTGTACATCCCAGATCGTCCATACCCACTAGCTCACTCTTCTGCAGCAGAGAAATTCTGTTGGGAAAGCACATAGCTGAAGCAGCGAATGAATCCCGAGCCTCAATCAAACTGCTGTGCGCTCACTCAGCCACTTTCTGACGCCCTCCCTCAGTGTACTATCCACCAATGCAGTTCGATCATTTCCAGCGGCAACGTGTCTATCTTTTCCTTCATGTATCTCTTCAGGGACCACACTTCTTGCCACTTCCTCAAGAGCGCCGACGATGATGTTTCTACACTCGCTACGCGGAATCTGGGGGACGGCACTATTCGTTCCGGGGGCGTGGCAGGGCTTGCTAGAATGGCGGGATGGAGACGAGGCTCGGGAACGGTCATTGGATGATTGGCCGTTTTGCGCGAGGATGCGTTCGACGGCGTCGGTGAGGGTAGGGTCGAGATCCATGACTGGTTCCTCGATGAATTGTTCCTCGATGGGATGGGGTCCATGCTTGCGGCGAAGGGAGAGACGGGTTATTGAGAAAGTTGTTGTGTCTGCTATGAGCGTGGTGCAAACGTCGGTCCATTCATTTGCTTTCAGGGCGGATGGCGTAGACTCATCGCGCATAGATTGTTTGACCTCTTCTTTGAGGTTCTTGTAGGGCCGCACGGCTTGTAAGGCGAAGTCTGGATGATACCTCCTGATACAACCGGCTACATCGACGGATGAATTGTTCTCTGAGAGTTGTGAGCTATGGTTCGAGGCCCGACCGTAGAGAGAAGAATGGTCGTCGAAGCTACTCGAAGCTGTGTTCGCCATTTGTGGTGAATCAACTGATGAGGTGTATGAAGACGGAGAAGATTTGGTAGCTGGCAGGTCAACGTCGACAACCCCATCATTGGTGTCAATGGAAAGATTTAAAGGAAATTCTTCTGGCTTTGGCCGTTCAGGAATGTCTTTCGCGGGGGTTGCTTTGGTGATGGTACCAGGACTTGACGGTCCTTGTGAGTGGTCTTGATCACTGGTGTCAGTTAATGATGGGCTATAAAAGGCTTCTTCGGCCATCCGGGCTAGTTTGCTAGGCGAACGTGGACTAGTGGAGTGCAGTATTCCTGAGATCCCCAAACCGTCATTCGGAGAAGCCATGCCATCCGTGCCTTCTGTGGATGAACCCCGTCGTGCACTCCAGAAATCGCTCAACATGCTTCCCCATCTGCTGGTGTTTGGAGAGTCGGGACTTAAAGCTGCCCCAGAGCTATCCGATCGTGAAAGAGTTTTTCTTAGAGACAGGGAAGCAAGACTACCACTACTACCAGGCCGGGGCACTGCCGCAGTACCAGGCTTGTCGTACGAAAAGCCCGAAAAGTGAGGGACTGGTATATCTGAGCGAGGTACTGGCGTCGAGTCGGTAGTGATGCTGCTTTTGCGTGTGTTGTTGTATCCTAGAGGAATTGGTAGCGCAAGACTCCTGATTGAGTATGTGTCCGAAGATCGACGAGCATGTCTTGGTAAGCTGTCCAGCTGATCATCATCCGTCGACGAATCCGGGGTTGAAAAGCTTATTGATCTTTCATGTATATGAAGTGGATGATCGGTCTTTTGGGCCCTTTGTCTTGAATTGATTGTCCGTCGCAAAGATACTTCCCGAGAAAGTGACACACCAAAAGGAGGAGACTGAGAGAGACCTGAGCTTGACCTGGACAAGAATGGACGGTCTAGTCCACCATGGTGAGGTAGCACAGATATACCAGGTAAGAACATAGAAACCAGAAAAATCAGTCTTCGAGCAGCCATTCTATCCGCTGAGACGACGACAGTGCGCCGCCGGACGGGGTGCGCTTCCTCGCTTGCATGCTGCGCTCGTTTCTGCCCACCTATTTCATGATGCAGATAGTTCAGCCACTCGGTATGGTTTCCGAGAAAGGCAGTTAATAGATTGAATAGGAAGAAGTTCTGCTCTCTGCCATTGGCCCACTGACCGACCCACCGGGCTTCCTCCCTCCAAACCCCCCACCGCCCTTGGCCAGTAGCCACGCGGCGAATGTCTAGAGCGTGTGAAATGCGAAGACTGGCCATTCCTGACACGGTAGCGACATCACTTGAGTGTTGCAGGGCGTGATCAAGGAGATGGATAATACGCTGCGAAGGTTGCTTAGGCTCCCTTTGTCGAGGATGCGGAGGTGAGCCCGATAAACTTGTTACAGAGGTTGCTGTCAGTTGGGAGGGTTCTGGTTGATCAGTCTTAGACAACAAGACCTGAATTTCCTTCCGAGCCGCTGTTTCCAATGACGATAGAACACGCGTCAGGACGTTCCAATGTGCTGTGATTCGCTCGATGTCATAATCAGTAGCAGAAGCGTCGAAGTCGTCAGCTGGGTGAATGGTAGAGATATGAGAATCTTCGATTGACCCATTAATGCTTGCCTTGCGCATTGATGAAGACTTTTGATGACCTTTCCTACTCCGAGGAACATGAAGCACCAATGACACAGCGAACCTAGGAACTCTGACTGGTTTGACTTTCTCATCCTCCGGTTGCTGCAGCGCAGTATCTTCTTTATGATCGTCGCGCGGCGTAAAGCTTGGGGATTCAACTGGCACAGGGCTTGGTTTCTCAACGGAGAAGACGCGGGTAATCAGCATCGTGGGGGCGATGGCATCTGTGTTGCTGGAAAAATTGCCAGCGAAAGCTTGAGAGCTTGACATAAGTTGTGGTCCTTCCGAAGTCATTGAGCGATTCAGGAGTGTCCGCTTTGTCGCTGATAGCCGATGCGAACCCAAATCATTTGACCTGGGTATGCCCCGTGCTTTCCATGCCAGACTGGTCGATGTACATGGGTCAACATGAATTTTCGTACTAGACACCAAAGGCAGGCCGGTAAACCCAAACATACAATCGAGGAAAGCATTTGTTTCTTCTCGATTGTCCCTGGCCAAATTCGCATGGAGGGTCTCGACACTGTCTAGGATAGGCTGTGTGGACTCTTTGCGCGGCCTCGATCCGGTAAGCGCCCTACCCCGTTCGTATGTAGGTGATATTTGTGGCGGATTACCTCCAAGCGTATCTGTGATACGCGCTAGATTCCCAGATTGAAGACCGTGGTCTCTCCGCGCCACGTCCACATCGGTTCTGCTTAGAGACGCTTTTGGTCCATTCTTGTGCGTCATGGAGCTTCCCAACCCATACTTTGACGGGTCCTGGGGGCTAGTCGGCCGTGAATCAGGTTTCGTAGACTTGGAATCGTACAGGACCCTTGGCTGCTGACTGATCGTGTTCCCATCTTGTGCCACCAGAACTCGGATGTCTCCAGATTCAATGCTCAGATCGATCCACTCATCGAAGGTATTTGCAGTTGTAGAAGCCGATGCTGGATCGACCTGTGGGAGTGGGGCATGTTGCTGGGTCTGAAGCAAAGCCTCGAGAGCGGGATATAAGAGGTCGTGTGTGTGTACTTCTTCAGTCACTGATTCGAGAGGAACTTGATCGCGGACCGCAGTAGATGAAGATGGATTCGTGTGGAAGAGGCGATGCAAGCCAGACACAGGCAGTTCCATAAACATGCTGAACGCGAGTTGACAGAGCTAACTCAAGAATCCTTGACAATCATCCTTTTGCGTGCATCTTTGTGGGAGCAACCATCGCACACCCAACGGGATTGGGTTGATGTAGCATTGAGGGGCAAGACGGCGTTGTGTGGACGCGAGCGATCTGATAAGATTGAGGTAGGAATAGCTCCATTGCGTTGAGCCATTGCAGCTGCAACAGCGTCAATTTCCGGGGAGCTTTCTGGATGGTGAAAGACAGCGGCAACAGGCGGTGAAGAGACGTACCTTCATCACCGCACCAAGCATTGCCGCAGTAGTCGAGATCCCAGTCCAATCCGACTCGTAGCTTACGACCGTCTCATGGGCTCAACTTACTGTCTGCCAAAGTATGGTTCACATGGACGGTGCTGATGGTAACATACATGTAAGTAATTGTGCTAGTAGAGTTCCACCAAAAGAGGTCCCCCTCATGCTGATTGGTCAATGGCTTTGCTTGATAATGCTTACTCAGACTTTAGTAACCACTTTAGGATATAAGTTCCTTGAGGTGCAACTCCACAACAAACATGGAGCACCACTGGGTCAACAGTCTACTAGACCTTGCAGATCATGATTGCAACCAGCGAGTGCTGGCAAGCCGACGGCAATATATCGAACAGGTTTACGGTCTTAACTTCGCTTACTGCGTCTCAGTAACCCCGACTATAAGGTAGTATCAGCATTGGGACCCCTGCCGTTAATACCCTATCGAACGCTACTCAAAACTTGCTTCCTATTATCGCACAGGCTTGATACGCTGGAAAATGCCGCATATCATTTCAAATGGCTGTCTAGAGTCGTACGAATTTGACAATGCCGCAACATCTTTCGCGTATCGCGAGTGAAAAGTAGTCGCCGCGATGGTGCTGCGAGATAAGTTTGATCGTTAACGTTGAACGTTCCCATTCAATTGATTACCATATCCTGTTATCGTCAGTCCAGCTGCTCATCAATCTGCAAAACAATGCGGCAAATGTGGCGCGGCTTGCTTTTACACACGTACATCCTGGCAATCTTGTTGAGCCCCGCATCATCAAGCGCTGTCTTCCAGAATTCTTCATCTTTTCTGCTAGTACCTTCCAATGAAGCTACGAGCAATACCACGTCAGTTGTGAATCTGCCGCGACCAGAAGTGCCTTTCGAATGGCCTATCCCGAACTCGGATACTAAGCTTCTTGTTCTGTACTACTATCGTATTATGCAGGCTGAAAATGTCTATACGAACATTATCGAAGCCTTATATGATTTGTATCAGACGGCAATTTATGATCATGGTGACCTGCCCGTCCGAGCCGACAAATACCAATACCAAAGCCGTGGTGTGTTCATAGAGGTCTCCAGATATGCGGACCCTGGAACTCCGGAATCACACTATTCCACCGTGGCGAGAACGCTGTTGGGTATCGAGCAAATGTTTCACGCCTACTCTCGCATGTGCGGCCTTTCCATGATCGTATTTGAACATGGACAAAAAGTGGCGCGTGCTTCCCTCAAGCCACTAGGTACCCCGAACGATGCCTAGCAACATTTCAAGAACGTGACAGTCCAAGTATAAAGAGCGTGGAACAGACAGATGACTTAATTCGATGACGACTTGCGCCCTGGCTGAAAACCTATCACGACTCTATAACATCTAGTCATTCAAGCTAGCATCCAGCATGACGAACAGCAAAGCCGGCGGCATCCCTTCCTCGCTATTTGAATTCATCTTCTTCAGAGATACTTGCCCTAATCCATGTTACTCATAGCAGTATCCCACAGCGACAAGACCTTTGCCCCATCGACTTCGTATTGACCTAAGATCACTGCTTTATCACCTGCGTTGGTCTCCTTTCGGTCTCCCAGCTGCGTTCGAATATTGCTCTGCACCTCGCGCACCTTTGTGAGCTTCTCCTCGTCTCCTACGCTTGCTGCAGGAGGTGCCCCAGCGTGGGCCTCCCGGGTCGAGCTGTGCAAAGAAAGCCAATCTGGCGATTCTGGTGATGAGCAGATCAGGACGTCGAGGCGGGCTTACCTTATGGCTCTCCCTTGAAATGACTTCCACAGGGGACCCAGCAGCAGAGCGAGATGCTGGGGGATGTCTCGGTCTGTCGTCATGAGGCGTCGAATGGGCTATTCTGAGACGTCGGCTAGCGAACCTTCACGGCAATAAGCTTGCAATGTTGAGGAGAGTGCTATTGACTTGCACAACGACATGAGCCTTGATACGAGGATCAGAGGCTGAATTTATAGGCATAGACGCTGTGCAAGCGTTTGAGTCTGTGTCTTGGTTCGCGCGACATGGTTTCAATTCCAACGAGGGTTTCGGCGATTACGACGAGGCATGACCAGCATGGACAATTGAGGATTTAAAAAGCTTGGTGGCTCTCACTTGCTGAGTCGTTTCTCTAGTCCTAGAAGAGAGGGATAGGTCGTATCGAAGATGCGGACTTAATGTCATCGGCCCCTCGGAGGAATCGTGTCATGTCTATGCCACATGCTAGCTATATCGTCATGTGAGCAATTTAAGGACAAGGATCTTCCTATCACGCTCAGCATAGAATACCTCCTCTTTCATAACTGCCTTCTGCCTTCAAGAGACTCAAACAACTCGCGATCCCCATTGTCACCGATTCAAGGTAGATCCGCATGCAGAAAGAGCATGGTATGTTCGCTGTATGGCATTCTTCAATGGTGTTGCCCTACTCTTATACTCAGTGTGCTCTGTTTTCGATGCCTCTCTCAGGACAGGTGTTCGATCAGTTGCTGTCCGCCTGCCTCATATATGGAATGGAGGTGCACACGATTTTTGAAAGTCCGAATGGGGACCTAACATAATTGCATCTCGCTTGGGACATCATCAATACTGCCCTACCTCCCAAATATGTATGGCTCTCATCAGTCACTGAAAGTAGATCAATAAGCTGCCCAGCTCATCGACATTACTATCGTCGCTGCTGGCTCAGCTGCCAAATACCCAGGAAGAACGCCATGTGATTCCTATCCTACAGTGCACTTTCCATCGATCCTACGTATCGCCTACGAGTCCAGGACCTTCTCCAAGCCCTGCTCTTATTTATTGTGCATGAGTGAGAGGAATGCTTCAACGCCTTGCCCCTTCAGCTCTGGGTCTTCACTGGCCACCAACTTTCTCTCTTTGCGTTCTTCCATGGAGGCCCAGGATCGTATGCACCACTTCGTGCCTGCGCAGTGGATAAAGTCTGTGAGAGATAACCAGCCGTTCCTGCATCAATAAGGAGTATAACTTTTGAGATCGAGCTATCGGTCTGTCAACTACATAGGTCTCTGGTTGGCAAGGTAAGGGAGAGACGAAGACGGTAAAAGGATGGAGACGATCTCTTGTGCAGGTAGATTTCTCGTCCATCGACGGAATGTTGAGGATCTCGTTGATCTGTGGAGACGAAAGCCATGAGGCGCTTGGCACGCTTGAACAGAACACATGAGATGCATGCAGACGTAGATGCGGACTTGTGACGGTTGGCTACTGCTTTAGCTTTTAGAATCTTGCAGGACCACCGGGCTGGACCGAATGAGTACTGCGGCACGTGTGGTAGCCTCCTGCGGTTTGTCTCCATCTTACTTGAACGAGCTCACCTTTTTTCCAATCATTGTTCTCGCGAGTTGTTTTCATGAAGAGCATGGGGATATACCAATGGGTTGGGACCACTTCGATGACTCCACGATCGTACCTAGCACGCGACTTGCGCTGTTGGCGCTGCTCTACATTCCAATCATCGATTTGGCAAGATCAGCTAATCCCGGACCCCTGAGTGAAGTTCTTCTTCTTTGATGGTCTATATCAATGAACCCCTGACTTTTCTTTTCACCCTTGTCAGACGAAAAAGTATCAGATCTCAACGACAACGCACCCTCTTAGCAGAACATGCGTCTCCCGTTCCTCGCCCTCTCTCTCTTCCTCTCTCCTGCCCTTGCCACATCTCTCCCCCTGGACGCCACCACCCTCCCCTCATGTTTCCCCTCCGGCCCCGCCTGCCTTCGCCCTCGCCTCGACGAGTGCCGGGACGCAATCTCGAAAATGCGCTATACCGACCCCGGCCACGTGACTATCCTCGGCCGTGACGTTGCGCACAGCCCGCGCTCCATCCCACTTCCCTACATCTGGCACAGCGGGCCCATCAAAAACTGCGTCGTCAAGCTGGATGTCACAGGTCCTGAGGCTCGAGATACGTTACGGCTGCAGACGCTGACGAAGCCGGCGGAGGAGATCCTCGCGGTGTGTGTGACGGGTGGGTCGATGTGTGGAGGGAGGATGTTGGTGGGGAAGTTGAGGGTGCTGGAGTTGACGGTGGGGTATTATTCTGCTGTTAAGCTTGAGGAGTTGATTGAGGCTGCCAGGTTCAGTCAGACTGGGGAGCGTCGGCCGGTTGGGCTAAGGTGGGGTGACCATGGGAACACTTCGATGGTCCTGGAAGATACCCAGTGATGAAAAGAATTCCGGAGAGCGTCAAAATGTATTCTTGCGCAGAGCCAAAAAGAGCAGATGCGCGATCAATAACGGAGAGTGCTGCTACTCGCGAAATCTTGGGCCTGGCGATTCCCTGGGCGAGCTTCTGTGCTCCCATTCTTGCCGAATGCCGCCATCCATCTCAACCATTGGCTGGCTATCCGCTTCGTGCGGCCGGTCGACAGATGGTAGCTCCATAAGAACACCCTTCTCTTGTCCAGTGTCCAGCTCTGAATGTAGTTCCCGGGGCTTCGACGTAGAACCGTTATGTCTTCGTCCCACGATCCAATACAGCAGACCAAGCAGCAGGATCAATGCAACGACACCACCCACGACACCTCCAGCTATTGCTCCAGCATTCGAATGATGTGACACCGCCACTGACCTAGAGGTCTCGCCAGCGGGAGCCGCGGAAGTGGCAGAAGGGCTTGCAGTAGCTGAAGACGTTTGATTCGGGTTCACGTTTGTTTCCCTCCCATCGGCCATCCATACCCCTCTCGCCTGGGCACAGCAGGTGGAGCCGTTCTTCCCAATCCCGCAGCAGAAGCTGCCATCGTCGCATTTTGTTACCTCCACATTGTTGCCTTTGACACTGCTGCCCCATTGATCAAGGCCTGTCCATTCAATATAAGCATCAGGCCATCCTACATGCACTTTTCTCTTCCCTCCTCCTCACGATAAGGCTCGACTTACCATCGTAATTTAGACACAGTTTTTGACAATGCGGACTTTTCCACGTCGGATCAGTGCAGCTCTCCCTCCACAAGTAACGATAATCGGGACTGTCGCATAGCCCGTCGCTGCGACAATGGTCTCCCGCTGTAACGTTGATCCGGCAGCACATGCTGGCCTCGGCGCTGGCGTTGCATGGTGCGTAGGATGTAAATGCGATACCGGAGGTTGTGACATCGGTGCCGTTGGGGTAGTAGCATGTCGCCGACGTCGAGGCAATTAACAGGGTGAAGAGAGCGACGAAGGAGGTGTGCGGGACGACGGCAGAGTACATGCTGGACTTAGGTATAATGATGTCGCGCAGGCATGGGATGGAAGAATCAAGAGCGTCCCGTGAGGATAATGATGGTTTCCGAAGGATTCCGAAGGATTCCGAAGGATTCATGGTGGTTTTGCGACTGTGGAGGCTGAGCTGGGCGTGTATGATACCACGTACCCTAGTTCAGCGGTGGTCTACAGAGTATTTAATAGCTTGGCGATTTACTGGGCCGCAGGGCTTCCAAGCAGCCAGAAAAGCCTTCAATTGGCTGTTGGGTAAGGATTATCCATCTGTAAGGATTGAAGCGTCGAGAGCGCTGCTGAAACTTCAATCCTTGGAAAGCGACCCAGTAGGCTTCCTCGCATTGGAGGGGTGCTTCAGCAACTGTTCGGAACCATATGGCATCATCTATCGACGAGTTGTCGCGGCTCTTTTGGTGACGCTTTGGCTCTATGGCATCTTGCTGGGTGAAAGAATGGAGGCATATCGGGCAATTCTTCTAGGAGAGTGACAATAATCCCAAGCGCGGACAACTAGAGATGTGAGAAAACTAGACCAAATTGAGTATAGCGTCGCGTAGACTTATATATCTAAATAAATTTCGCTTGTCTGGAAGAATCTAGATTATTAATTATTATTACGAGGAAGAAAGGAAGCAGTGCTTGGCCGTCTGCCATATTATTTAGTATGGTGACCGCCTATTGCACTTCCCTTCCTCATCGCATTCGGCTCTTTTTGACCCGTCCTGGTGACCCTTCCGATGACTTTATGCCATCGGCGGCCTTTGCTATACGCCTGTTTGGCGGCGGCGAGGTGCTACGAGGTGGCTGGTGGCCCAAACACCTCTTGTATATATAGAAAATGACTTGTTTTTGCCTATTTTGAGTCCCGAAAGCAGCAGCTGCAAGATGAACATTTCGTAGGCTAATGTGTGCCCCATTCAAAAGGTGTTAACACATAAAACACCCGTTATGATTACTTTACTTCCTGATACTGACCCCACATAGGACGGTCCAATCCCCTGATATTAGCCCTGCCAGTTCAACTCTTGAGCGACAATGGGTAAAGTGCTATTGATGTTAGAAGCACGAAGTACATGTCTGGGGACATCACCGCTGGTCTCAGAATTGCTGAGCGAGCGAAGCTACTCCTCGACCATTGTGTCGCAGCAGAAGGGTTAGACCATGTCTTATCCAAGACGCAGACAGTATTACACCTTGTGCAGTGCTGCCAACAGGGTAAGAATCATCGATCAGCCAGCCCTCGACTTAACTTTTACTCTGATCCCTTTACTTTCATGGCTCGACTGCCCGAGAAAACAGTCTCGCTTGACGTCAACATCTCGCTCTCGCTCGACGTCACAAAGCTCAAAGTCGAATCTCCTGAAAAGTATCGCCGTGCAAATGATCATTTCAGCCCACGCGAAACTGTCCCGGAAGCACGATGAGGTTAGCATAATAGCCGGTTTATCGCAAAATTCGTCTCAGCGACAGGGCGTTCGGGAACAGCTATTCTGACTTACTTCATCCCGATGCACATCCTAGCACCACGCCCAAAAGGCACGAAGTACTTTGCCAGTAACGCCTGCTCCGCGGGTGTGCCTAGCCACCTTTCGGGCTGGTACTCGTATGGATCGTGATAAATTTTCGGGTCCATCAAGACCCGACTAATAGACATGCTAACAGGAGTCTAGCAGGGGGGCAGGGTTCGGTGTCAGCATCTGAAGACATGGAAACTCGATGTTTACATGGTCGGGCAGATGGTCTAGACTTACGCCGGCTGGGATCATCCACTGGCCTTGTTTGTATGACAGCGGCTTTTCTGGCGACACCAAAGGGAGCCGCGCTGTGAGAGGAGTCGCAATTCGCAGTGCTTCTTTCACCACCGCAACCTTTTCAGCGTAGCAATGTCAGCATTCTTCAGGACCAGAGGTTCTTGATATCGAGCATGATGCAGGCGAATCGTAATTGGATGTGCAAACGAGCGCTATGATAGGGGATTATGATGACTGACCAGATAGCGTTGCTGCTCTAAGAGCTCAAGCTCTGGATGGCTGTCTGCCACCGGCATGATAGTATCTAGCTCACTCCTTAAAGCCTCAAGGACGTGCGGCGTCGAGACTACATGAAACAGGACTCTGGACATAACCCTCATGGTTGTTGCTGAGCCACCGACTAACAAAGTCAGGACTTCTTGCGCAACTCGGTCTGGCTCTTTCTCTTTCTCTGGTAAAGTACTGTTCAGAATGGCTTGGTAGGCGTTGATCTTCTGGCGAGGAAGCTCGTCGCCGTAGATTTCGTACGATTTGCGCTCAGCCAGTAGGTGAAGAGAGAGATATCGTTTTGCCGTATCTCGCATTCGCTACAACCAAAAATTTGACGGTAAGTCATTATGAGTTACTCTACAGTTATTTGAAGACAGACATGCAGGAGTTGTGGTAGGAGTGACAGCAGTTTGGACGTTGTGAGATGGAAAGAAAGTTTTCTCTCGAACCTTATGCATGAGTAGTACTAGGTCCAGGTCTGACGAGATAAGTCGTATGATCCACGGAGGAACCTTGAACAGGAACGGCATGAAGAATGGATACTGTTTGACGATGGGTGTTAGTTCAACGACTTTGTTAATTGTCCGTTGCCAATTTTTTCTGCGTTGTTCGTCCTCGAGGAGACCGTAAGTCTCGTTTTCGAGGTATCTTGAAACGTTATCTGTCGCCCAGCAGAGAAAGAAGATACTGCATTCGAAGATATCACCGGTCGTTGCGAAATGTTTGAATTCCCTACAAAGACTTTCTACAGCCAGGCAGATCGAGGCCTGAAACGTTTGCACTGTCTTTTTCGAGACAAACGTCTTCACCGCCGAGCGACGTTGCCGATGAAGATGATGGCTCACTGTGCCGAAAGCTGAACGGTTTTCTTTTAGTGCGATCGACTGAAAAGCAGAACCTGCCGAACGGGTAGTCTGACTTACTTCCTTCGGGAACGCCAGACATATGAGCACTCGGTGCGTACTTGTCCCGGACCTCCATCATTGTTCAGCACTCATACTTCCGTCAGAAAACGTCACAGCAAGGGACTCTTACCGGCCCAGGACCAGGATACATTGTGTCAAGCCAGTCTGGGTCACTAACGTGAATTTCGTGCGGATTGATGCGGACAACAGGTCCTGAGCAGACCCGAAAGAGAGCTAAGCCATCATCTTGGGCGGTTTGGGCTATGGACCGTACCGTAATGTTCATGCATTCGATCTATCTCATACGCAAAGAGACCACCTCCCCCTTTGACGCAGTCATAGTAAAATTCGTACCATTTCGTCGCTGCGGCGAGCTTGGGGCCTGGGAATCTAGCGAGTGGATGTATTGTCAGGCGGTAGAGGCAGAGGGCAGCAGCGAAGCCCACGCTTAGCATGAAAAGTGACAGTAAGCTGAAGAGCATCCTGGATCAGTGGCAATCTGAATGGCAAGCCTGGAAGTTGGGTTTGGAGTGAACGAGTTGCAAGTTTGGAAGCGGAGCACAAGTCAAGCAGCAACGCGCGTGGGTCAAAATCTATGTTTGACCAATGAAGTGCTCCTCTTCTTGTATCGATTTTGATTCGACGGGCGTTGAACTCACCTAGGCTAAGGTAGTTGAAGGGTGCAGATACTGCAGAATGGACCCCGCAGGCTATCAGAGTCAAAGCGGACTGCATGCCTCCCATGCATCTACTACAGGAATAACACCTACACAACTGGTGATATACTACTGTTCTAGGCGTCTGATTGCTTGGACGATGTTTGGTACGTGAAAGAGTCCAGAAGGATACTCCGAACCACGAACATGACGTACAGGGAATTGGCACAAATGCTTCTCTGCGATACACCCCGCTCTCAGCTCTCTCGCTAAGGGAAGGGTGTGAGCGGGTTCAGTTGATCAATGCCCTGCAACTATGACTGGGTGCTCCGCAGCATTGACTCGAATGGACTTGTGTTCCGAGAAGTCGAGAACAAAATCATCAGCTCCGATGGTGGACTACAAGCTGTGACCGTCACAGACAGACACAAAGGGTATGTTGTGATCATGCGCGGCTTTGATCTAGCCGTCGTTGCATTTGCCAGTGTTAGGCACTACTTGGGAAAAGGGTATTGGATTTATGGTTGTTACTGCATCCATTTCGCTGGTGACTTTGATGATAGCCCCCGGAACTGTAGCATTGACATCCGACGAGCGCAGCGTCGCATCTCGAAACTCTTCCTCGGAAGAATCAGTGAGGAAACGAGTTCCGGGAGCAAGATGCTCTGTTGAATCGGACTAATATCGAGACCTAGGGCCATACTAAACCTTCGTAGAATTTGAAGGGTCAACGAACTTTTTGGGATGAGGGAATAGTAGCGCAACTAGCGAACCCTAGTAGAGTACCTCTTAAGTCTTCGATTGGGGCTGGTTGCCCACTTACGACGCTTCTAGGTATGACCAGGTTGGTCCTGCTAGAGCTATGGAAAAGCGGACGGACTAAACTTCATACGTAAGTAAGAACGATAAACAATTCTCTGCCCCGTTTTAACGCCGACGACGTCGTAAATGACCCTCAGATTTCGGAACAAGGCAGCTGTATGGGAATGCAGTCATACTTTAGCGTGGCAAAGCAGCTTGGCACACGGGCATAGACACCGCTTTCTGCATGTGCTTCCAAAAGACGTCTGAGCTCTTATGTTGTCGCCAGTCAAAGTTTCTCCGGGCGTAATTGCCGTGAGCTCCTCACCGCGCCCCTATCACTCGGCCGTGTGTTCCAGCCCGTTTGGTTTACTGTGATGCCTGCATCAGGACACTATATTGAGCACAGAGCACTGAAAAGGTAAGACGGTGTGGAGCTCGGGTTAACGGCGCAGTGTCTGAGCCAGTAGCAATCTTTCTATGGTCACATTCACACCGTATGTGCCGTGGATGCTCCTGAAGTCAGCCCCCTATCCAATAACTTTAAACCCACCTGCGAAGGATTGCAGCTGCATCTCTCGTATTGGCTTACAGCTTTTGGCGGGCACTCCCACAACGAAAGTCAGGGTGCTGGGCTAGGCCGCAGCAAGATCTAGGGAGAAAGATCCCTTGCTGATTCGTCTGCACATCTCATAATGCCGTACAATGGCTGCATCTGCATATTTCACAGAAATAGGCAGCAGCGCTTACGGAGGAGGCTGAAGTTGCGCCTAGAGATTTGGCCGCCAATAACGATGGATGCAAATACGACCCGCTTCAAGGGATCACTTCTGCAGTGAGTTCCTTCTACGCCAGAAAAATGAGATCCAGACGGCCTCTTAGGCTTATCTAGCTTCCCTCGGAGTTATGCGTGTCTTCGGCAGCTCAGTTAGTCGAACATCTACCGTTACAGCATGTACTTTTTCTGAGATGGTTGCACCCTGGATGAAAATTACCATCTCACTTGCTACAGAGGGTTCTTGAATTGCTGATATGAGCGCTCCTGGAGTTGGTTTAGGGGATGCGCAAACACACGTCTATCAAACCTAGAAATCTCTTCAAGACAGCCACTTCAATTGCTCGATGGCTTATCAAATGCAACGGGTGTGAAGCTTCACTGCATATCGCAGTAAAATGGCAAGGGTTGTACTGGTCTCCCTTTTCATTAAATGATGCGTAATGACTAACTTCCCATGTAGCGATTCGAGAATCGGTTCGGGCCCTTCTGGAATTATCGATGGATCAGCCATCAACGGAGACGGATATAAGGAATACAAGATCAGTTGGAATATTTGGTTTCAAGTCGTGCAACGTCGCAGTGCTTGGCGAAGCTCTAGAAGCATGACAACCTTCGATCACGGGTTGGCCCGAGAAGCGCATCATGTTCACGAGCCTTTCCTAAAGGAGGCTGTGCAGAAAATTCACTCGTTTCCGAATGAGCGATGCTTCTAGAGCATGTGAGCACTCATGTTGCCAAAGATAAAGGGGCAGATATGGCTGACTGTCTAGAAGGCGAATTTCTGAACGATCGCTGCCTATCAGTGTGGTCAAAAACCCCGGTGAACCGCGCAAGAGAAAGGCACAAAGAGGTTCAAAAGAAGGCAAAAAAAGCCAAATGAGAGAAGTGGGCTGCATACTTGACTTTACTCCGTCTCACGAACCGTCGTCCAATTGAGGCTGCAGTAGTCTCGGGTATTGGGTGCGAGCGTCACTTTGCCGCCCGGAGTGGATTAGTGCCATCGGTTTCTGGGATGCCTGAAACATGCGAGCACGGCTTGCTAAAATCCATGCAACCCATCGGTCGATTCAGCGATGATGGACCTCAAAGTAAATGTCAAGGTAGAAGTCGCCAGATGCAAGACCATCCTGCATCGGCTGCTCCCGACAGGCATCTGTCCAATGATGAGTCTGCACGATCCACGCGGGGCTAGGATGCATCGCCATTGTTGGAGCAAAGCTCGTGATCTTGGCACGTGCATCTGGACGCCTGCATCATCATTATCATGGGCTCGGCGTCTCGGTGTGGTTCTTGATGTCAGCAGGCGACCGGCTCCAGCTGGTTCCTCAGTTGCCTTGAATCTAATTTTTTGGGCCTTTGTACAGACATCAGTGGCGCGCGATAAAGTAGGCTCGGAAGCGCGGCCCGCTTTTAGCGCTTTCACAAAGGTTGTCGCTGCTCGGCTTTTTTTTACATCTCACCCCCCCAACTTATGGCAAGATGACTTTCGCCAGTTTTGGTTAGAGCCAATGAGGCTGCCCCCTGCGGGACTGTTACCCGATTTGGTTAGAGCCTTGGCGCTCTCCTGTATGTTAGTTGTCCCACAATTATAGATTTCATAGCAAGTAATACAAATGTTATTTGACTTTATTACCTGCTTCAAGTAGTTATAAACCCAAGACGACTTCATTGAACAAGCGCCTCAATTATATAGATACTAAACAATAATTAGTGATTTAATTAATCCCATAAAGCGAATTTACGAGACAGTAACACGTCGAAAAGATCTACTTCAAATGTAAATCAATATTTTGACAAAGCTTCTATACTACTTCTCCTTATATTACATACTTTACGCTATCGAGATAAGTAAGAATAGTAACAGATTGTTTGAATAAACCTTTGCAAAGCTTACAAGATCGTCGACATAATTAAACTAATTAAGAAACATAAAATTCGCTCTACTAAATGCAAATTTGTAAGGAAATGTCAACAACAATAGATCGAAATCTATATCAATAGAATCAATATCAATAAATGCAAAAAAGCTCGACAAATAAAAGTCTCGTGATACAAAGATACACGAAAAGATAGATTAAATATATAGCAAGACAATTTAAATACAATTAAAATTGATCTAAATCGCAAAGAAAATATAGAATTATCTTAAGAAAATTTGCACTCTTAATAAATAAAATAATAAATAAGAGTTAATAAGCAAGATTAAATAGTTATTACTTGTTAAATGCAAAGACATTGCAAACTTTTATAATTAATTAGACAAATTAAAGACAAAGATTAAGAATCTTAAGATATCGATTAACAACTACTTTGTTATTAAGATAGTTAATTCTCTTAATTAGCGTTTTGAAATCTAGATTATCTATCTTGTATAACAAGCTTGTAATAGCGATAACAACAAACTACTTGATTTCGATACAATCTTCTAGAATCTATAACAAAAAGAGTATTGTTAGAAGACTTGAAACAATCAAGTTAATCTTGTTCGCAATAGCGAAGATTAAAGTTAACAAAAACAAGAACAAGAAAGAGATAAAGATTAAGATTAAGATTATCAAAATCAAGATTATAAAGAGAACAATTATACTAGCAATTAAGAAGCTAGTAAGAAACGTAAAGAATTTCGAGAAAAAAAAGATTGTAATTGCGAAGATCGCGATAAAGACAAAGATCGAGATAACAATAATTGTTAAGAATATCTTTTATCTTTAGAAGTATATAAAACTTGCAAGTATTATTATAAGAATACTATATATAGTAATTGTAACAAGTCAAGTTATAAATAATAATATTGCAAGCAAAAGTATAAAGAAAATTGTTAGAGCTCTACTATCAATTTCTTAGGAAACAACAATATTGACAATATTATCTCTAATATCTTTGTAAGCATAGTTAGAACTATTGAATACGTCGACGAGATACTTATATCTTCTTCTTTATAATCTTCTTATTACAAATTGAAGATTAATTATCTCGCTATTGTTATTAGAGATGTTGTGTAGATAATTAACTTAGAGGCAACAATTTACGTATTTGGGAATAGAAATTTGTTTAAGAATCTATATTATAACAATACAAATATCGAAACAACAAATAGATTTGTTCTATCAATTAAAGACATAGATAAATGTCTAATTCAATTGTCTAAAGACAATAGTTTAACTTTTACACAAATTCTATTTATGTTTAACATTAAGATTAACCTTATAAGCATAACAACTTTAGAGAATAAGAACATAGAATATTATTTTTCGTCTAAAAGATTTATATATCTTAATTATAAGAGTTAGTATATAGTCTTTGCGAACAATGTCAAGCAACAATATCTAATAAGATTCGAAATATTTAAAGCAATAAATCTACACAAGATTATAGAGAAAGAGCAGAAGAATTATTATATATTTAAGACAGTTAAGAAGATTATTAATATCAAGATATAATACTGTTGCTTTGTATATTTAGATTATCGCAACGTTCTAAGTATCTAATACAAAAAAGATTGTTAATATAAAGATTATAGAATCTATTTTAAAGAAGATTTGCAAGTCTTGTCTAAAGATTAAACAACAAGCAAAATTATTTAGATATTCTATATTAAAAGCAGTTACGTTTCTCGATAGAGTATATATTGATATTAAGAATCTATTGTCTATTATTTTTTGCAACAATCGTTATTTTCTACTAATTAAGAATAACGTCTCTAGCATGTTCTTTATTTATACTATAAAGACAAAGAATAAGATTCTTTTGCGCCTTAAGAAGTTTCGAACATAAATTGAAAAGCAAACAAGTTATATAATTAAACGTATGCGAGCAAGCAACGAGTTAGAAAATGTTGTCTTTATTAACTAGTTTAAGAAGACTAGTATCTAGTAAAAGTTATTTGCATCTTATACGTCTAAACAAAACAACATTATTGAAAAGAATATATATACGATTGTTAATTTAATTTGTGCAGTCTATAAAATCTACTAGATATCGATAAGACTATAGAATTATATTATCGAAGCTATTGTCTATATATAAAATAGAATTATTACAATGTTGCTTTGCAAGCTCGAAACTATATCTTTTAAGATAATTAATAAGATTATGTTAAATATCTCAAATTTAAGAGTACTAGAATATAGATTGATCGTTGGGTCGGGTTTCAATTCCAACTTTTGAAACCGACTCGACTCGTCGATTCCAACTATAGGAATCGACCCGAAACCCGATTCGATTCGCGCTAATTTGGAATCGACTCGACTCGACCCAAGTCGATTTTCGGTTCCAGTATTAGGAATCGAATCGAATCACCAAGAAATCGAAAATTACGTTATTATACCAAGAATTACTATTTTTAGAATCAAACATTTATTAATATATTGCATTTTTTGCAATCTATAGGCTCTATAGATCTTATAGATGAGATTTATTACTATAATGCATTATTTGCATCTATAGGCCCTATAGACCTTATAGATGCTATTTAATGTTTTTCTTTTTCTAAAATAGTAATGCATTACTATAATGCATTATCTTATTATAATTAAGATAATTAAATATTATTAACTATACATTGACTATACATTGACTATTATTGACTATAATATAATTAGACTAATAGTCTTGGCGATTCGTGTCGATTTTTCGAGTCGATTTTCGATTTCAAGTCTACAACTCGACCCGAATTGTCAATTCCAACTTTAGGAATCGAATAGCCAAGACTTTCGAGTCGGGTTGGTACGAATCGCCAAGATTTGAGTCGAGTACTCGACTCAAACTTGGTGACCCGACCCGACGCGATCAGTCTAACTAATAATAATTAAATTATTACTAAAAATAATAAAATTTACTAAAAATAGTAGTCTTAGCAATTTGGTTTGATTTTTTGATTCGATTTTCGATTTAACTTTTGGAATCGAATCGAATTGTTGATTTCAACTTTAGAAATCGAATTGTCAAGACTTTCGATTTAATTCGAATCGAATTGCTAAGATTCGATTCGATTCGATTTCTCGAATCAAATTTGATTTCTCGAATCGACGCAATTAGTCTAAGCTTGCTTAATAATTCTTCAAGTTACTAGTTAAAGCGCTTTTAAAAGTTAACAACTTCAATTAAATAATACTATTTTACGATAGTTTATATCAAATAATTGCGAAAACTAAGTTTATCTTAAATCTTGTTTTTACTCTTCTATTTTTTTAATCTTCTCTTTAGTACTCTAATAAGTTTTAATTGTATTAGTATATCTATTAGCAATTAGTATATATTTTTAGAATAACAATTGTATTTAACTTTAACTTAATCTTTTTTTTATAGTTTTAATTAAGAACTTATATTAAAGATAGATTTTAAATTGTCGACTCTATAATTAATAAAAAGTATAAGAGAATTATTAATACTTTAATTGTTAAGTTTAAGAAACAAAGTCTTATAAATAAATTATTAATAACAAGAGACAACAAGCAAAAGCTTCAAAATACAATTCAAGAATTTTAAGCAATATAATTAAGATTGTTTCTTTTTTCTAATTTGAGTTCGACGTAATCTTAAAAGACGTTCGATTATATAATACAAAACATTTATTACTATAGCAAGCGACAAATAAAGAAGAAGAAGAAGTTGCTAGCAATTATTGAAAGTTATAAACAATCTTAAAGTATTATAATAGCTTAGTCTCTCTCTTAAGAGAGCAACGTTGCAAATATAATTTTCGAAATTTATTTTATAATAGATAATATTAACATAGCTTGCTTTTTTTAGACTAGTCGCGTCGAGTTGGGTCATCGAGTTCGAGCCAGGTTCCTAGCTCGCCAAGATCTAATTTGGGTCAAAAATCTTGACTCGAGTATTTGGGTCGAGTCAAAGGGTAGATATGAAGTACTTAGCGTATAACTTGGCTCAACTCGCCAAGACTCGAAAAATTTAGATTATTTTTAAAAAAGTGCATTAATCAACTTAATCAAATTGATTAATTTAATTAATTTGTTTATAATATTATATAGTAATGCATTTAGGTAATGCATTTGTACGTTATTTGTGCGTTATTATTTTTAAACTATTTTTAATAATTCAAATAATGCGAATTTTTTTAAAAATAGAAAATCTTGACATTTTGACGTCATTTTCGATTGCTTGACGAGTCGATCGAGTCAAGTTAAGAAATTGTTGATCCAAGTCGATTTCAAGTCGAGTTAAGAGATTAGTATCAAGTATCTAGGTTGAGCCAGAATGTTGGTATCGAAATCTGGTTCGACGATCAATCTAGCTTTTTTGTTGTAAATATTCTTAAAGAGCAATATTAAGAAATTGTTTTTAACAAATTAAAGTTTATTTATCTCGACTTTAATTTTTTTTAAAGCTTTGTTAAGTAGAATATATTAACAATTCGAGTTCTTTAATTATAAGACAAACTTACTTATATAAAGAACAAAAGATACTAATATACGCGATTATGATTGTAGTAAAAACAACAAATTATTTGTTTTTAAATAGACAAAAAAATAAAGAGTAAGTAGCTCTTAACGCTAACGTAGATTAGTAAATATACTAACAAGTAATATAGTTACAAAAAAGATATAATTACAAAAAAGATATAGTTGCTTACGCAAGAAGCTTAATATTTAATAGAAATTTCAAGTAATAAAGAGAAAAATTCGAACAATTTTGAGTATAAATCTATTTCTATATTGTTGCGTTCTTATATTCTATTTTATAGATCTACTCTTTTGTTGTTGCAATTTTTTACTTTATTTTATAGTTCTACTATTATGTTGTTGCGCTTTAATATTTTGTCTTTTAAATTTACACTTATTTAATTGCGCTCTTATATTTTATCTCTCAAACTTACGCTTACGCAATCTCGACTCTTTTTACTATTAATATTGCTAAATTTATCTTAAGACGTCGTAAATTAAATTAGAGATAAAATTAATTGTTTGCTAAAAAATACAATATAAGAGATTGTAGACTATGTATATATTAATATATTTAAAAATAATATTAATATTAATATTAAGTCGAATTTGTAACTTAAAACTATATTTAATATAGTACAAGATATTAAGAATCTTAAGAAAAAGCTAGATCTATTTATAACAAATACAACAATATTGTAAGTTAAGCTTTATATCTTAAAGTTAAGATGTAAGTTTATTTAATTGCTAGACTTAAATAACTAAAGCAAACAATAATATTCGATTATATAAATAAAATTAGATAATTCGAATATTGTAACTTTATTAAGTATTTATAATTTTTTTATAAAAAGATATAAGAGAAATCTTAGTAAATTGAGCTTAAAGATATAACAATAGTCTTTGACAATTTCTAGTTATATACTATATATTAAATATAAAGATTTAAATAAAAATATTGCAATAATTTTTTTTGTAACAATATAGAATTAAGTAAGATATAATATTTTCTTATATATAAATTAATATCAAAATATATTGAATTAACATCTTCGAATTCCAATAATAATTAATCTAATTGTTTTTGCAAAATAGATAAATATCGCTTTAAATTAATAGAAAACAAAGAAAAGCAATTTTACAAAACATTTGCAATTTTTAACAATAAGAAGATTACAAAATCTAGACAATCTTTATTCTACTTAAAAGAAGATTGAGATAACTTGTTTATATATTAAGAAAAGATTATTGCGTTAATTTAAAGTTAAATACAATTTAATACTAATTATAGCTTCGAAAGATATTTAATTGCATTAACTTAGTAAGTTTAATAAATAAATTAATTCTATTTTTGCAAATGTCTTAAGTCTTAATAGATAAATTTGTAATATATAGAAATACTTACAACAATTATAGACTAAACAAGATAATATTAACAAGAATATTAATTTTAAAAGACAATATTTTGCAATAAGAAACTAATTAATACTTTATAATTACAACAAGCAATTTATATTATTTATAAGTTGTATAGGCATTTTGGATAATCGACTTCTCAATTTCAAGATTCTAAGATAGCTCGAATAGCTCGAAGTTAATCTCGAAAGCGTTCGAGAAACAACAAGAAGCTTGCATTTGAAAAATCAAAAAAAATCTAATAAAAAGTATAATTTTGATATTCGAGATATGCACAAACTCTTGCGACGCTTCAATTATATCTTTACTTGTTACTTGCTTATATTATAGTAATTTAAGTAACAAAATTAAACAATTTGTAAGATTTCTACGCAAGAGCGATGTATATCTTGGAAGAACTCTTTCTACGTATAGCAATTGATTGCGCATAATTAATTGCGCATAATTGATTGCGCGTAATAGATAGTGCTAGTGTGATCGTTGGGTCGGGTCGGACACTTATTTCTCAACCCGACCCACCCTCTTGGGCCCCGTAGGGTTGGGCCAGGGTTAAGGCGCGAACCCGACCCCAGGGTCGGGTTTCGTCGGGCCAATGCCAAGAATCCAAGCTAACTTCGTCGCGTTAGCATCCGCTTATCTTATCTTATCTTATCTACGCGCTAACCCGATTCGGCTAGCGCGTCACGTGACGTCACGTGATCAGGTGGGTCGGGTTGGACACTCGGCGCGCATTCTTCGCCCGTCCCACCCTGTTGGGCTAGGAAATTTGCCTGACCCCAGGGTCAGGGTTGGGCGGGTCAACCCGATCGGGTTGAAACCCGACCCGACGGTCACACTAGATAGTGCTCGCAGATTGCGTTTAACAAATCTTGACAACACAAGTAATATTTGAGTAACGCTTGACGTACCTCTTAAATTTTTGGTAATGCTCGAGACTTGCTTGGAATTAATTGAATCTATTAATATAACTTTAGAACTAAGATATCGACACAACAATCTTGGAAGCCTCGAGTTGCTAATAGAATCTCTAGAGAGTTATTTCGAATTATTAATACAAACTAACTTGCAAGTTGCAAGTTAGTTTGTTATAAAAAAGTCTTTGCAATTCGACAAAAACAATAGATTACTTTTTGTAAAAATTACGTTTTGCGACATTATTTAAGTAAGAATTATTAAAAAAAGCTTTATTTCGAAAAATATTTCGATTTGTCTACTCTTAAATTTTTTAGAAAACTAAATAGCTAGCAAGAGTATTTTAATAACAAGAGAATAGTTGTTGCTTAAGCAAAAATTAATAAACTTAATAAAAAAACTTTAAATTATAAGATAACAAAGCAATTACTATTAACAAAAGAAATAACTATGTTAATTGCTTATTAGTTTAGCAAATAGAATATCTTAGAAATATTATAATTAATATTACTTGATTAGCTTTAATCTTATCTTGCGTTATTTAAGATCTTTAAATAGATAAAGAGTATTTATTTGCTTTAAGAATCTATATTTAAAATTATATCGAATTTCGACAAACATTTTAAAATTTTTCGAAAGAAAGATTTTAAAGTTACAATCGAAAAGATTTAAAAATTTGCAAAGACAATTTTAGTAATTATTAGTTTGTATATATAATATATTGCGCAAATCGAATATTAATTGCTTTAAAAATAAAATATTTAAAAAAATATTTTTATTAAATAAGCTAAGTTTAGAAGTAACAATATTAAAAACATTTAAAACAAATATTAATACTTTGCGAATTACAATACTAAATAGACTTCGAACATATTACAAGAACGCAAGAATTGTAAAAATAGTAAACAATATATATAGATCGATACTATATTGTTTTCGAGTGTATTCTATATTTTCGATATTAATAAAGATAGCTCTAAACAACAATCTAAAGCTAATTAAAGAGAAGTTTCTAAATAATAAGTAGTTAAATTTAAGTACAAAGAGCAATTTATATTAATTAAATCTTAATATAATTGTAAAGTTAAGCTCTAAACTAAAACTTATAAAAAATAATATTAGAAAGAAAATAAAATTTACAACAAAGTTTCTTATCTTTATAGATTTCTTAATTATTGTTTATCTTGTAAATAGAATATATTTATTATATCGAAAATAAAAAATAAAGATCTTAATTTAAGACTAATTTTTTTGCAATAACTAAATATAAAGTTGCGTATTTAATTTGAGTTGTTCGAGTTCAACTTATTTACAAAAAAAAGAGTAGCCTTAATTGACGCTTTTTAAGAGATAAGAAATTCCAAAAATAAGAAGCTAATCAAAAAGAACAATTTGCGCATGCTAGTAAAAATATATATTTTAACAAAAGAATAGAATTTAGAAAAAGACAATTAACTTTATATTATAAAGTTAAATTATTAAGCAAATCAAGAGTTGCAAGTTGAACAAAAAGAATAACAATTTATACAAAAAATAAAGTATTTTAATACGAAATTTGTCAATACTAATTTTTTAGAAGAAAAAACAATTATAAATTAAACAATAATAGATTTGAACGTAATTAATTATGCAATACAAGTTTGCATTAAGAACAATAATAAGATTGTATTTATCAAAAGTAAAATAATTTTATTAAGTAGTAAAACAATTATATAACTAGATAATAAAGACGAAGAAATTTAAGAGAAAAGAAGTTTAAGATTAGATAATATTTAAGTGCAAGATTGCAAAAAATATAAGCAATTTTCCTTGCAAGCTTTTTGCTTTAATAAAATATTATTATAAGCATTTTAAATAAATTAATTTGTTATATTGTACTCAAAAACTATCTAAGCAATATTCTTTCTATGTTTCTAATACTATGTAATCGATATTGCAAAAACAAATTAAACAATATTTTTAAAGCAAAAATAGTTAGTTTAATTAAATTAAAGATTAGACTAGTACAACTTTAATATATTAGCGATTGTTATTGTTAGTAGAAGAGATTTGATTAAACTAACTATATTAAGTTAGATTAAGTTAATCTAATCTTAAGTTAATTTCGCAATTGTGTACTTTATTGCTTTTACTTTCTTACAACTATTTTACTTAGCAATTCTCTTAAATTGCGCTCTTTGCTTCTTTATTACTATCTATTTATTCTCTTTTAGACGCATAAAATATAATTGCTATTAAGACTATTACAATAAGAGTATAGACTTTAATAAAGAAGTTTGTAACTTAAAAACTATTCTCTAAGAAGAAGCTAAAAGCTTCTTAAACATTATTTGCTAAAAAGTTGTTAACAAATATAAACAAATCGAAAAAGCAACATTTAAAATATTATTTATTATCTTGTTTAAAATTGCAATTGTATATATATTTGCTATTAAATTATTGTCGAAGTAAATTGTTTTAATTGCAAGCAATAGCAATGCGAGATTACTAAACAAGACTTTTA
>JAABUZ0100000228.1_pt1 | contig 147822 bp, 140 predicted proteins | sample 5562091 | NCBI WGS metagenome assembly JAABUZ01 (sample SAMN12813069, study PRJNA571459) | rock metagenome | isolation source: Antarctica rocks | place: Antarctica: Victoria Land, Linnaeus Terrace sud | collected 2015-12-21 | reverse complement strand
GTACATACATACTTTTACCCCCCCCCCCCCCCAATCCCATCCTCAAATACCACCATTCATCCATCCGTTCGCTCACTCACTCACTTCCACCCCCCCTACCTTAGATGTACCAACCCACGCAACCACGCCTAAGCTAGAAAACATCTCTCAATCCTGCCTGCCATCCAATGCTCTTTTGCAGGAAACAGCGTTCATCGCATGGAGACGCGACGACGCCTAGAGATTCTCCTGTCTTTCCTTACATTCGCCTTCGCAGCATCGGGAGATGGATACAATGTAGCTACATAGCTCACTGGCTAGGAAATGCTACGGTAGCTAGGGCGGAATTTCATCCTCAAGTCCGTGAAGAATACTCGGTCGACACAGCGAATTCAATGACTTGAGATACACATGCATCCGGTGGATTAGCGAATCGCTATACTGGGTAGTGGGACGGGATTTGATGGTTCTGGGATTGGTGAATTTGATGATGGGTGGATAGATCTTGTATGTATAGTATGATAAAATAGGTGTACTGTAGTACAATAGACTAGATACGAAAAATGCTCTTGTAAGTACAAGTAAATCACGGCAATCATATACTCCTCACACAGTCCATTTCCAGGCCATCATACACCCCTCCCCCTTCTCCCCGTCTCACACCTCCAACCCACCTTCCCCATTCTCACTCACAACTCCCCACCCTCCCACACCCTCCCATCCTCCCGCTCCGCCCTCATCCTCTCCACCGCCTCCCCTAACTCCATTTCATCAATTACTTCATCTTCCAAAAACCCCAAACCCCCAACCGCCTCCCCGCCACACGCCCTCCCCAACGTCAAAAATGCAAAATGCCCCCCCACAACCGGCCTCGCCATAAAATACGCGCCCAAAAACCCGCCATCCCCCTCCGTATCATGGAGATCCGTCATCGGGCGATCGGTGCTCGTCTCATTGACCCAGCGCGCGGTCGCCTGCAGAATCTCGGTGCGGGTAGCGCGGGAGGCGACGGCGGCGGCGAAGAATTCCCAGTCGGATTTGGTGTAGAGGTGGCGGGAGTCGAGGGGGAGGCCGTAGCGTTGGTGGACGGTGTGGTACCAGGATGATTGGATGGCATAGATGTGGTGGGGGACGAACCCGGTTGTGTTGCTGGTGGGAGGGTGGGGGTGGAGGGGTTTTTGGCCGTTGTTGGGGGAGTCGAGGTTGAGGGAGGAGCTGGTAGGGGGGAATTGGGTGCCGTCGAGGTGGAAGCAGAGGAGGGCGTCGGCGTAGAGGTTGTAGAGGGTGGTCCAGGAGCCGTACCAGTGATAGGCGAGTTTGGCGTGGGTGCCGTCGCGGGAGACGCCGAAGTCTTCCCATTTGGAGATATAGGTTTCGGATATATTCTGTGGCAGTGATTAGTGGACCGTGGACTGTAGGGAAGAGGGTGTTTACTTTGTAGTGGGCGGTGTCTTGGAGATTATCGACAACTTTGGCTATCTCGCTCATGGCTTTGATACCGATAATGCCCTTGAGAGCTAGGTTGGTTTGAAGCTCTAGAGGGCCGGCAAAATCGTCGGTTGAGACTGAGAAGGTTAGTGTGTTTTTCTACGTTGGTGATGCAAGAGTACCCTACGCTGGTGAAAGGGTTCGAGAGAGAACTCAACCAAGTACCCAGTCCATTGCTTCCATAGCCGGTAAGTTCTATTGACCCATTTCCTTGCCTGTTTCACTCCCTTGGCGGACCCACCCCAGCTATCGTCAAGTCCAAAGATATCATCTCGTGTCTCAAGGTTGTTTAAAGAGAAAGCACTTGATTCTGGATTTTCATCGAAATCCCCGCTTCCCATACTAGACCAAGCAGATCCAGCAGTGGCTTCTGTATCGTATTTAAGACTGTTAATAAGCGCCAGACCCATTATTAGAATGTTTCCACATTCTTCGACAGGCATGTATTCATCATTCCCATCGGGATGCCCAGTTGCATTTGGGAAGTGAGCACCAAGGTCATGGGGAGCGTATTTGTTGGGGTATTGCCCGCTTAAAGTATGCTCGAGTATTGGTTCAAGGAGGTACGCTAGCCAGCGAGGATTTGTGTAGAGAAAGAAGGGGAAAGCTGGGTAAATGACGTCAATAGTCTGGAAATTCCCATTTGACGATATCTCCTTTAAGAAGAGGATTGGATTGTCTGGAGTACCAGCAAAGCTTGTAGCGCCCAGTACCTGACGAGCCGTCAGTGCAACAACGTCGACATAGTCATCAGACCCGGATTTGTAGGCGTCCCCATGGAGCTGCGCAGAATAGTTGCCAGCAAGCTTGGCAGCGTTCCCGTAGTCCATATAATGGAATGCTAAGAGTTTCTCTGCTGAAGGAAACCATGAAGCCCACAATGGCCGCATGTACGTTAGACCTCGAGCTGCAGCAAATTGCACTACCGGATCTTGGATGTGCGCAATGGTGAACAGAACGCTGTCGCTGCTTAATGAGGTCGAAGATGACGAAGAATTAAGCTTGAAAGACTTTGCGAAAGCGAAGACAGGCTCTTCGTCCATGATGCCACGGTAGTCTTCGTCGACTGCGTTCTGCAACGTGCCCGTCCGAGAAAATCGTTGACGAAGTAAACTCGAGGTTCCAGATTCATGGCGAACGTCCTAGACATATTTAGTGTTTGGTCAATCAGTCAAGCCATTTAATGTTTACCGATGGAGCAGTAAAGTGCAGCGTTCCCCACTCAGCCTGGTCCCGGATTTCGGACAATAGCTTTTCTGTCCGTCTTCTGACTTTCCATGTCTTTAGACCCATCTGGGTATCTCCGAGCTCTTGATGATCCAATTCCCAAATAATCTGACTTCCTCTATCCCCGCTTGCCCATTGGCCATTTACGTCGACATATATATCGATGTTGAAGCCTCCCTTGACATGCACTGTCATGTAGGAAGCAGGTATGGATTGGCGGAGGGTGGAGGTTGGTGTAATAGGCGAAAGGAAGGAGATGACTACTTCGAGGGGCTGTGGTTTCTTCTTAGAAGGGGGACCCGGGATCAGGTATGTAAGGTTGGTTGTAGAAGCATCGTATTTGGCGCCGACGAAAGTAGGGAACGACACATTGTAGCTGTCTTAGCGTTAGAACTTGGGTTCTCGACGCAGACCACAGTCAACCTACGCATCATCTTCGCGAACGGGTAGAAGAGAATCGTGGGGGCGGCCCAGGAGGGGATAGACAGTCCCAGAATCAGGGATAGAAGCTAGCACCCCAAAACCGATCTATGCAACCAGGAGTGTCAGCCCGTGGGAATTGGAATGGTCCAGTTTGGAAACACGCAAGCTCCATGAGGGAACGGCACATACCTCTTCTCCCGTCCAAAACATGGGCCACTTGTTCCACGGGTTTTCTCTTACATCTCCAAGCCATGCGCTCAGATATGGGTTTCGGACGATCAGAGGGAGAACGGGAGGAGTAAGCCTGGAGGCTTCTACTGAACGGCCGAGAAGCACCGAGCCAGCGGCTGCAGCAGTGAAGAGGAAACGCATTGTAACGACGATACTTCAACCTGAAAAGGATCGAGAGGGCCAGGACTTCGAGAGCAAGTCAAGCGCGGGGAAGCCAGGGTGATGCTGGTAGATGATAACCTAATACCCCTGCTTTATGCATCCAATTATGCAGGTCTCGGCTGTCTTATGCAGTGTTCCCTACACTCTCGATCGGTTCTTGCAGGATCGCTGGGAAGTCAGTATGTAGTACCTTAGTTGTGCCAAATACCCTTCGTATTCTGCAATAGCTACTATCTTTGAGGGAACGTCATTCTTGATTACAATTGCTGAACATCAGCAAAAAAGACAGAGCGTTGATATACCCCTGTAGCTGATGACTAAGTTCTATTCTAGAGGCCAATTTCGACGTCCTGTCTTGATGTCTTCCCCAATTTTATCTCTTGCATCGATACGCATTCCAGCCTACGCCCTTCGATCGACCACGATCCAATGGTGACTATTGAGCCTGCTTCTGTGCATAAGTTATGGGTAGAATAGAGGTGCGTGGCGTAACATTATCCTGCCTTGAATGAGCTTGTTGTTCGGTTACTTCGATGTACCGAGTCATTGCCCTGATAGACCCGTTCTTGATACTTGCCGTTGAACCCATAATGTTGTGGAACTGTCTCGTACGTGGAGCTTCTTCTTCTGTTGCCAATGCTGTTTGCCACTTTGGGCTTGTCTGCTTGTAGGCGTTTCTGAAATACCGAGAAATTTGATATAGTAGATGTCTGTTGACTATTTGGCATGCAAGAAATAAAAGACAAAAAGGAGTGCTACTGAACGCTCTTTGATAACGGCAATGATAAGCACTCACGGCATGGCTTTGAGCTGCAACACCGAATATCTAAGGGGTAACACATCGCATGAAGCATATAGGATGCGGAGCCTACGCCAGCAATATGGAAGCTTCAAGTTTGTAAAAAGGAAATTCAACACCACTCGGATTCGAACTCCGGGCCCTATATTCCAAAATTTCAAAAAGACAATGTCAGCTATTGATTGGGAAATGCGATTGCGCACATAACACAACTGCCTTGCGACCTTGTCCATACTAGCAAAGTTTCTATTATCAATATATACCTCAAATTCATGGGCAGATTATAATTATTCGAAAGTTCTCTACCACCAATGTTCTACCCTGTTGCATTGTTCCTACTATGTATGAGGCCTGGCACTGAGTCACTGTTGAGAAGGAACAAAAAAAGGAGCAAAGGAAGATAATGTTACAAGCCGAGACTATGACTCGAACCCATGACATATAGCGAAAAATTTCAAAAATTCAAAAAACAAATTCAGCTGTTGATTGGGAAATGCGATTGCGCACATAACACAACTGCCCTGCGAACTTGTTGATACTAAAGAAGCCGCTCTTATCAATATATACCTCAAATTTGAAGACAGATTATAAATGTTCAGGAGATCTCTACCATCCGCACCCTACTATGCTCTTACGTCGTTTCTATTACATTGAAAGACTCTAAGTGAGGCTTTGATGATGATGAAGCTACCTACTAATAAGGAGCAAAACGAAAACTCTTGTAAGCTGCAACCGTGACTCGAACCCAAGCCATAATGCAAAAAAACAAACAAGCTCAGCTGTTGATTGGGAAATGCGATTGCGCACATAACACAACTGCCCTGCGCGCTTGCTGTTACTAAGAAAGATGCCTATTCCTAATATATACACATTTTTTCTATGTTATGCCGGGTGGCAGGGTATATTCACTTACACAACTCTCAGTCTGTGAATTAAATACACAGCCACTCAACAAACCCGACACTTCACCCATACACTTTGCTTCTTTCTTCATCTCATCAACCACAAATTCAAATCACACCATCATATCACTCCTTCTTAACATTAATCCACATAGATATCAAGTCCTTTAGTAAAGCTATCATGGATAATGACAAGCTACAGGCTTCCAGTGGTCCTGTGGCTCGGCGTCGTGGTCGTCGTGGCGGACGTCAAAGTCGACCTAATTTATTGAACCGTAAGATCTATCTTTCCATCTCGTCCCTAATCCACCATTACACCCCAAAGCCCAAACTGACGTTCTCTTTTTACCGCTGCACAGCCGCAAATGTTGCCCACCAGAAGACCAGTACGGAGAATCGCCTCCGTAAACAAAATTATCGCTTCCTGCAGTTGACACGCCAAAATCGCCAAGTCTCTCATTCTGCGCAAGAGGAGCTCAAGCAATTCTTCCAGTTGTCTTTGGCGGACCAAGCAAAATGGGAAGAACTGTGGATGTTGTCGAGCGAGGCAAGGAGGGTTTGGGATCGGTTGAGTGAGGAGCGAAAGGCGGCTCAAGCGAAAGAGCATTATCTCATACCGGAGGATTGGTGGGCCCAAGGGAAGAAGTCGAATAGGGAAATAGAGCATATTCCAAATGAAAAAAAGGGGAAAGGGAAGGGGATTGAGGATGAAAAGGAGGGAGAAGATAATGGAGATGCCGAGATGGAGGTGTGGAAAGGGACGGAGGAGGAAGAGGGCGAGGGTGACGAAGGAGAGCGGATTGAAGGTAGTGGGGAGGATGACGAGGAGGAAGGGGGCGTTATGCTTGAATCAGAGGGGGAGGTGATTGCCCCCGAACCAAGAAGTCCATTTGGCAGCTGAGGGGATGAGATGGAGGAAGACTAAGTGGGAAACCGGGATCTGGAAGTAGTCCTATTGGAGGTCATCTGATTTGATTGGAGGGATCCTATGTAGGCAAATTACGATATGAGAATGATTCAATCAGAAAGGAAAACTATGTCTCCTATTTCGAACCTAATACTGCTTTAGTATCGTCATCCGCATCTAGCAATCCTAAATTCCTAATTTGCCCCGCCTTTGGCGCACTATCCCTAGGATTCGCAGCCTCTGCCCTTCTATATGCGGTCTGTAGCGCTTTCGTTCTAGCTGCCTGTGTTGTTTGTGACACATAGAGTTAGCTTTGTTCGAGCATGAACGGGTCTCGGGATCCTCCAGTAATGCGAATGTACCTCTTTCTTATGGTGTAGGCATTCATAGTAGTCCTCCAACACCGGCAAGCATTTTTTACCCCCAGAAATATCATCGGTATTGGTATTGACGACGTAGCAGGCTAGCAGCTCTTGCCAGAAGGGAAAGCAGCGTGATGGACCTGTGAGCTGCTCAGCTTTGACACCTCACACTGCCATTGAACAGCAACAAGAGCTTTACAGTGGACGAAGAGGTGTCCAGAAGCGCACTCACCACCTGCAAGTCCATAACCCGATGCCATATCTGCGAAATTGGCGTCTTAGTATCGAGTAGCAGTAATGGCAGCATAAAGGTTGGTGAAAGAAGATGCGCGCTTCGCGCTTGGCGGCAATATCCGCGGGCATGCCTTGGATATGATATCACAAGTCCAACCACGTATCCTTAATCTAACTGAAAGACAACAACACTCCTGACCGTTAATGTACCGACATGGCTACAATGGCCACAGGACATCTCACATTGAGGGGTCGAAACACGTCTTCGATTACCTACGTTAGCCGCAATAGCAGAGGCCCAGCCACCGAAGCTTATTGCGACAAACATATCAATGACGATGCCGTCTTCGCCGTTAAATTCTCCCTAGTTGTCAATTTTCTTCCGTGTAAGGGCGATTCCAAAGCTAACTTCGAATTGCCGTACGATTTCAAGCTAGCCACGTTTGAAGAGGCTAGGAGAAATGGGGTGGAGGAGACGACGGAGAAAAGTGCGAGTTTTGGGGCAGAAATGGTTTAGGTGCCACGACTGGGAGCGGTGTCGGGGATAGCAGTGGACCATAATGAATATTGGTTCAAAGCTTTTTTCAAGAATTGTATCGTATGGATAAGGAGATGAGCCTTCCATCGTTCGCCTAAAGCATACAATCAGGGGACCGATAGTTTTGCGGTTTAGGTACTTGTACCTTTCTCTTTGCACTTTTTCGGCTTGGAAAATTCATCAGGAAAATCCTACCATAAACTCTCTGTCCTCTCCTTATGACTTTCTCCCGATCGAAAATTCCTGTAGTAATTGTGCTATTCAATCGCTCGCATTTACCTGTTCCAAAAATCCCGCAAGATTCTTCGCCCACGATTTCGTGATAGCTTTTACACGTTTCCTCTTTGGAAACGTCCTCATCGAGTTAATGTACAAATCAAGCACTGCCATCTTCCCCTTTTGGAAAATTTCCCCCTCTCGATTTTTCATTGATAACTCGGTGATTCAATCACTGCTACCTTGCTTATTAGGATTTTCACTCGAAGACTTTGCCAGACGAAGCCCGGATAGCAATCACTTCATCTTAGATACTCGCCCATATACTTTCCCAGTTGGAACATCTTGGCGGTAAAGGGCAACTCGTGTGTTCGAGTGTGTTGGTAGAATAAGTTCTGTCTGCTAACTGTGAATTCATACGAGTTGGAAACTATAGCTGTTGGTAGCCTTTCATTTTTAGCCACAGCGGTGATAGGAGCGTCGCTAGTGTGAAGCCTCTCGTTTCCTCAAGGACGAGCCCATCAAAAGAGATAGCATTGTACTGTCAATATCAGCTTCCTGCCGTTTGAATTGAGCTCTGGCGTTGTTTTGAAGGAACCTTATAATAAAAAAGATAAATACTTATAATAACTGTTTCAAATTTGTCAAGGACGGGAATTGCAGAGTAGACATATTGGCTCCCGCTCTATACACGCCCTTTTCCTACATGCACAACCCTTGACTATCAAATGAAGGTTATCAATTTCAACAGACCTTTCTTTTCTTATGTATACATCAGCCAGCTGACACTACGAGTGCAAACACAAAAGATTTCAGATATATCTTCGTTCAGGATTGAAGCACAAAAAGAAGCTTAAACCCGAAATCTTGAAGCCCAATTCGTTGAAACCCAATCTCACGAAACGCGATCTACACCCGTTTACCATTGCTGTTACTACACGTATAACGCTGCACCTAGTTATGCTGCCGTCTGCTTTGGAGGTAGGGATGATCGCTCCCCTTATCCCTTTCTCCCATCTTCTTTCCCCAACCTACAACAAAAGATTGAAACGAAACGTAAAGTTCTTTTAACAAGAATGCACTGATAGACATGCCGCTGGCGAAGTTCTGAGTTGAGTTGCGAACTAGACTCTGCTGATCGCTTTGAGGTGGTGTACGTGTAAGAAAAGGGGTTGTTTCAAAAAAAGTTGCCAATATTCATCCCTAGTAGTATGTTTGTACATTTCTACAGTAAGCTCGACTAACATGCTAAAGTCGCGATCTGGATTAAGACTGTGTCATTCCATATCTTCGTTCCTATAACTCTTTCGATTGCACATGCTTTGCAGGTAGGAACTAAACATATGAATAAGCTCCTTCAAGAAATCGATAACAATAATTGTAGGCTTGGATAATTTGAAGTGAGACATGTGATTGCTCGCAAGGAAAACCATCAAGGACGCCAAGTGATCCGACAGTCAATCTGTAGCCACACCTCCTGTATGGAGCGGTTTTTGTTTACTCATGCTCGACTCACCCGTGTGCTTCAAGAGTTAAGGGGATGTCACAAGATCACGTGAAATAACCAAACAATAGGCAACATCATCAAAGGCCGATCAGGCCAATCAGCCATCTTGAACTGGAATGAGTACTGTTTCCAGCTGTCACGTTCTAGTGGAAGTTTCATGGTCCTGGAACCCTTGATGTGAGATTTGTACTAACGCTCCCCCCTTCTATCCCCTTATGATTAGTAGCCGTCATCATCACACTGGGGTGGTGTTCTTGGCTCTGGGGCCATATAGTCTGGCTCCTCATCGAGTAACACGCCCCCGTCCTCTTCATCCTCCTCCATATCTTCGTCGTCGTCATCCCCTCCTAGGATTTCCCTCATCTCCACCTGCTCCTCGCATTGCCCTTTTCCCTTTCCCTTCCCCTCCCCTTCCCCCTCCCCTCCCCTTCCCCTCAGTTTTCCCGATCCCCCCTCTCCCCGGCTCCTCCCACCAATCTTTTGGGCGCCATGTATCCTGCTTCTCCCGCTGCTCCTTTCGCTCTTGCTGAAAACGAACCTACCAAGCCCGAGCTTCCGCTGTCATCCTTATTCCCTCGGTCATTTTGATGTGCCGGGACTGCTCCTCCGTGGAGAGCTTGAAGAATTGGGAAAGCTCCGAACAGAACGCGTGGGACATCGCGTTATGCCCTCGGTGATGTCGAACTTAGTAAGGAGATCTTATTCATAGCCACGAGCAATATCTAACAAGGAAAATGAAAAGAAGGTTGATACCATCAAGGTAGCTTCCAATAATGAAGTCCTATCGATATCGAGAATACTAAGAACGATAGAGAATTGATGAATTCAGTCATCAACAGTTGTCGTTGAATTAGCACTAGGTTGAAATAGCGTGCTTATGTAATGGCGACTAGCGCACCTTACCTAAGGTAACGAATACAAACTCTGACCACTCTTCGTTCTTCATCTTCTCCCATCAGCTCCTTGAATATTTTTGGAACTGATCCACCCTAACTAACGCACAGCATGGCGTGGCGCAACCAAGGAATAACTGGCTCGAACAATATCCCTCTCGGATCTCGTCGCAGGTTTGGAGGTAGTGACTCGCCGCCTCCAGCCGATGATGGTGGCTACAATCCTACCCAGCCGGAAACCGGGCTTGCGGACGCGAGCTACAAACGAGGACGTAGTCCAGAGAGACGTAGGCAGCATGAGTACTGTGAAGGAGGAGCTCGCACTGACATCCCTACAGCCGAGCCTGTTGACGGTGGCGAACGAAGACGCAAGAAGAGGAACCGCTGGGGAGATGCTGCGGAAAACAAGGCCGCTGGCTTGATGGGCTTACCCACCATGATCAAGGCCAATATGACAAATGAGCAACTTGAAGCTTATACTCTGCATTTACGTATTCAAGAAATTAGTGAGAAGCTAAGAATCAACGACGTTGTGCCAGCAGATGGCGACAGGTAAGCTGATCCGGGTTCCTCACCAAGCCAACCGAAACTGACCGTTTTGCTTACCAAGATCCCCATCTCCTCCACCTCAGTATGACAATTTTGGTCGTCGTGTGAATACCCGGGAATATCGCTACCGCAAGCGTCTTGAAGATGAACGCCATAAGCAAATTGAAAAAGCTATGAAGATAATTCCCAATTATCATCCGCCGTCTGATTATAGACGCCCAACTAAGACACAGGAGAAGGTCTATGTGCCGGTCAATGATTACCCAGAGATTAACTTCAGTATGATAACTAACCCTCTAAGTCCTAACCTTTTCCTATATTCTTTTCTTCTGGTGATGCGTGCGGCATCCCTCGGAGGATGCAGCATTAGTCTTCACTAACCCTAATACTGCACAAACACATCGCTTGACCATTGATCAACAGAGACTAACACTTAGCTTGCGCCTTTGTACTAAAGTTGGACTACTCATCGGACCTCGAGGCAATACATTGAAGAAAATGGAGACCGAGTCACTCGCAAAGATTGCCATCCGTGGGAAAGGATCCGTAAAAGAAGGAAAGGGTCGATCTGACGCAGCTCATACGAGCAACCAGGAAGAAGATTTGCATTGCTTGATCATGGCAGATACCGAAGAGAAGGTTAACAAAGCCAAGAAGTTGATCCACAATGTTATCGAGACGGTGAGTTCGATGTCATTCTTCCATATCTAGATCTATGAAGGCTAACATCCTCGGTCCCCAGGCTGCCTCTATCCCAGAAGGACAGAATGAGCTTAAGCGCAACCAGCTTCGCGAACTTGCAGCTCTCAATGGTACACTCCGCGACGACGAAAACCAGGCATGCCAAAACTGTAAGTATTTGCTTATCCTTTCGGGTTCCTTCTAGGGCGTTGCTCACATCTCTACAGGTGGTCAAATCGGTCACCGCAAATACGACTGCCCTGAGCAGCGTAACTTCACCGCTAACATCATTTGCCGAGTTTGCGGAAATGCAGGGCATATGGCAAGAGACTGTCCGGACAGACAGCGTGGAGCAAACTGGCGCAACGATGCTCCCGGTGGAGCTATGCCAGGTGCGCGACCTGCTGGACGCATTGGTGGAGGTGACGACGTCGATCGTGAATACGAGGTATGCCCTTTGGATGGACCTCTTCAACTAAACTTTCTGACTGCGTTCACAGCAACTTATGCAAGAGCTTTCTGGTAATGCACCTGCTGCCAACGGCGAAGCACCTCAGCGTATCGAAGCCGGACCCGGCGGTTACGAAAACGGTGGCGGCTATGGTGAAGGTGACCGAGATCTCAAGCCTTGGCAACGTGGACCCACCGGTGCAGCTGCTCCCTGGCAGCGTAGCGGAGGGGATCGACCAGACGATTTCCAAGGCCGTGATGGAGGTTCAGCGCCGCCATGGGCTGCTGGTGGCGCCGGCCGCGGTGGAGATGGTTACGGTGGCTATGGTCAACAGGGCGGGTACGGCGCTCCCCCACCCGGTCCCCCTGGCGGAGCTGCACCTTGGCAACGACAGCAGGACGCTCCTCCACCACCTCCAGGTGGCCAGCAAGACTATGGTTATGGAGGATATCCAGGCGGTGGATATGGCGCTTCCGGTGGTGGTTACCCTCCCCCTCAAAGCATGGGTGCCCCTCCTGGTCTTGGCAGTGGTGCTGGGGGGCTTGGTGCTCCACCAGGCCTGGGTGCTCTGTTCCAGACTTACAATGCCAATGGATCTGCTCCCCCTCCCCCGCCGCCTGGCGATGCTCCACCTCCCCCAGTAAGTTTAGCCGGTGCAAGATTGCCTTCATCTAACGGTACTTGATACTAACTGTGTGTAGCCGCCGAGTGACCAGCCCCCACCACCTCCACCACCTGGAGCATAAACAAGCAGTCAATTGAACAATGGAAGTCAGGACTTAGGGTTCCAATCCAATTGCGAGTAGGGGTTGGCTTGCCGCTGCCGGTTAAGCCTTGTTTCAAAAACAACAATCTGTGGTACGGTGAGAAAGAAATCAATGGTGGAGAGTTTCGGAATTTTTGTGCTGGCTCGGAGGTGCACCCATTCGTCCTCTTTCCCAGTGATCCTACCGTGTGCTTGTTGATATGGTCTCATCAGAAATGTACTCTACTTTGCTGCGAACTCCACTAGAACAGACAGTCTTGCTTTGAAACCTCTCATCCCGTCCTTTGTCCCACACACATGGGATCCGCCATGCTTGATGCACGCCTAGTCTCGAAACGGCGTGCCCGGAAGAAAGCGACCACCCAGACTGGTGGTGTTCACACGTGTTCCAACCCCCACTGACCCGCTCGTGGTATCTCAGGGGTGTGCAATCTTATTGTTTGATAAACCGAGATCTGAGTCAATCCGGGTTATTCGGGTTATTCGAGCCTCACGATAGGAGCGCATAATCCCTCATCTCGAGTCTTCGGGACGCTGGGCGATGTCTGAAACGGTCGAGGCAAAACCAGTATCTCGCTTAATCCGAGTTGCGAGTGGACGTGAGTGGGGGGTGCCAGTAGAGTCTGCTTACATAACGGTACCTCGGCGATCACCAGATCTTTAGTCGGACGGAACCGAATGATGATTGTCGAGTGGTAACGAGCATGAGACATGACCGGCATCCTCTGTCTCTCCATCTCCGAAGCCGACGTTGGATCATCCAAGTGCGTGGCTCGGTCAAAGGAGGGAGGGTCTCATCCCTCACCAACGTTGGTTTGTGGTATCAAAGTGACCGCTAAGCGCGCCAGAAGGGACCGAATCTGGAAATGACCAACCGACCCGCGTATCGCTATTGTTCTTTCTCATTCTGGCGGCTTGAAGCAAATCTCCGGTGAGGGCGCTACCAGCGTGCAACGACGTGGATAGTTCACCATCAACTGTCGTGGTTTCCACCACGCGCACACCCCACACATAAAACCCCCCCCGGTACCCCCATCATGGCTTTACCGCTTTCTCATACTCAACTCCTGCAGAAGCCTCTCTCTTTTGGCTCTGGTAGCACTCTGTCGTTAACTGTCCTCATTGACTGCTCACTACTGCTGTGCCAGTACCACGTTCTTTTTATGCTGGAGAATTGAGATCTCCCATCATGTTTTCCAAACTTCTCGCTGGTTCGACCATAGCATTGAGCGTGGGCAATGCCGTCGCTACTGGTGTCGCATGGGGTGGTGTCAACATCGGAGGGTTTGACTTTGGCTGCAGTACGGATGTGAGTTCCTTTTGAGCCTGATGTCTTGAGTGGAGACTGACAGAAGCGTATAGGGTACCTGCCTGCTTAGTGGCGTCGATCCACCTGTTGATGCGGCTGCACAAATGAAGCACTTCGTTGACGACGATAAGCTCAATGTGTTCCGTCTGCCCGTCGGATGGCAGTATCTGGTCAACAACCAGCTTGGAGGCACCCTCGATGCTGGCAACCTCGCCAAGTACGACGGCCTTGTGCGATCTTGCCTGTCCACCGGCGCGTATTGTATAATTGATATTCATAACTATGCCCGCTGGAACGGGCAAATCATCGGTCAAGGAGGCCCAAGAGACGAGGACTTTGCAAGCCTGTGGACTCAGCTGGCTACCAAGTACGCTGCTGAGAGCAAGATTGTCATGGGTTTAATGAACGAGCCGCATGACAGTATGTCCCATCTCCCTTTTTTTCATGCGATTCATATGCTGAATTACTGGCAGTTCCTGATATGACCCGATGGGCTACCTCTGTCCAGGCTGTTGTGACTGCTATCCGCAAAGCCGGAGCTACTACTCAGACTATCCTACTACCTGGTAATTGCATCTCCTTCTTCGCCGGGGTCAGATACTAATATCTCTACAAGGCACTGGTTACACGAGTGTGCAAGCCTGTGCTACGGGCTCTGGACATGCTCTCTCCAAAGTGACCAATCTTGACGGCTCAACAACCAATTTAATCTTTGATGTTCACCAATACCTCGACGCGGACAACTCCGGTACTCACGCCAACTGCGTTGGAAACCAAATCGATAAAGCTTTCGCTCCTCTTGCGACTTGGCTTCGCGCAAACAAGCGTCAAGCCCTTCTCTCCGAAACGGGAGGCGGCAGTAGTGACTCTTCGTGCTTACAATGTAAGCGACCGTTCCACTGCCTCGAGCCGTTTCCCCCTCCAGGGTAGATGTATTAATCCGAATACAGACGTCTGCGAGGCCCTCGACTTCATCAACACAAATTCCGACGTCTATCTTGGATATCTCGGCTGGGCCGCTGGCGCCTTCTCCCCTTCATCCTACGTTCTCTCTTTGACCCCAATGTCTGGAAACACAGACCAACCGCTCATGAAACAATGTTTCGCGGCCAAGTTCTCCGGTGGAGGCGGCGCTGCCCCAGGACCAGCCCCTGGCCCATCTTCATATCCAGCATCCTCGGCGCCTGCATCTTCAGCGACTGCATCTTCAGCGCCTGCATCTTCATATCCAGCATCCTCGGCGCCTGCCCCTTCAGCGCCTGCTTCTTCAATGCCTGCATCTTCCGCACCCGCTTCATCCACCACAACCGACTCATCTACGGCCGCCGCCCCGCCAATCGGCTCCCCCATTCAACCCAAGATTCCCATCTCTTCAGGTGTCCTTCCTCCCAGTCGCTCATCAAGTACAGACGCCGCTCCATATCCCACCCCCTCGGGCTTCCAACCCCCTGTGTCGCCTTACGGATCCAGTGTGCCGACAACGTTGTCAACGAGAGTGAAGCCGACGAGTACGGAAGAGGCGAGGCCGGAGGAGACGGGCAATGGGGAGCCAGACGATGAGACGTGTGAGGCTTGATTGCAGGGTTATGTTTATAATATGATATCCTAATTTTCCTCGCAATATTTATCCTCGAACTTGATGCTCGAGTGTGTATATATATATCCTTCTCGACAAAAACGCTACTGAGCCTATCTCCAACGTGAAAACGGCTTGCTGTGCGTTTTTTCCCCTCTGAATGGACAATGTAGCTCAATACATGCATCTTCGTGCCCACACATACCCACATCCACATCTCCATCCCCATCCCCACACCTCACCAACAAAGAACCCCACGAAAACGCATCTCCACCCCCTAACCCCCCCCCCGCTGTTGCACATACAGTACCCGAACCGCATTCCCATTATCCCAAAACATATCCACCATTTTCATGGCCCCGTCCGTCATCGAAAAACCTGCCAGGTCCTCACTGTAGGTCCCGCAAACCAACCCCCCAAAAATACCAGCATGTAGCATGCAAACATTCAACCTGAACTATCTTCATCATATATAGCGTGAGACGGGTGGATTTTTCCTGGAAAAGCATAAGAACCGCCGTTTTTGTGCGTGGGAAGGAAGGGTGGTTGGTACCGCGATACTCGCCGCGTCGTTCGTTGTTCGCATAATGTACCTATGTTTTTTTTGGATCTCTTCAAAGACTCTGGTCATGGCGATCGGACATCTACGTCCTCTCCTAGCGTCCTCGTTGCTCTCTGGCTCAGACTCCCTCCCTGCCTTCTTCATTACTAAGCCAGGTCTGTTGGCTGTTTGTTGTTTATCACGCCCTCTGGGTCTTTTATCTTGACCTAGCTCTGTTCGCTATCTCGATCTTTGTAGCGGTCCTTCCCCGGGGATCCTTGATCGATGCGGTTTTTTGTTCAAGCATGGGCTGCAAGGGCGGTTTTGTTTAGCTTCATCGCGGCATCTTGTGTCGATGGTGGTTTGGCAAGCGGCTTGAGGTTGCAATGCTTGCGGTCTTTTCGGCTGGTAGTTTCCCATGGCAAAGATAGTGTTCCTATCTTCAGTATGTAGCTTTTAGCTGATCACGATGGCTTCTGTGGAAGAAACAGCGGCTGCTGAGACTGGGCGATAGTTGTGGTTTGTGCAACCTTTCTTGACGTAGAGTCGTATTAATTCGATATCTTTAATGCTGGACCTGTGAAGATGGTGGATTCGACATTGATATAACCATAAGACCATGATAAGTACAAGGGTGATACACTTTGCGACAACTTAGACTGATGAAGATGCTATGCCATCTGAGCATTAGCGTGCTCTGTTCTCGCTTTCCATTTCATTAATCATGGATGCATAAGCCCGGGAGCACCTCTGCGTATAAGGATGATCCGGGCCCAACGTCTTCAAATACCCTGCTGAAGCTCTGAGATAGAGGACAGAAGCATCATCGTACTTTCGTTGAATGTAATATAAGTGGGCGCGGGACCATATGCTGTTCAATGTGTCTGGATGCTCGAGTCCCAGCAACTTCTCTCTGCCTTTCAGAGCTCGTTGATTCATCTCTTCAGCGGCCTCGTACTTTCCTTGATCCCGAAACACCAATGCCAGATTATGAATGCTGATCAATGTGTGTGGATGCTCGAGTCCCAGCAACTTCTCTCTGCCTTTCAGAGCTCGTTGATGCATCTCTTCAGCGGCCTCGTACTTTCCTTGATCCCGAAACACCAATGCCAGATTATGAATGCTGATCAATGTGTGTGGATGCTCGAGTCCCAGCAACTTCTCTCTGCCTTTCAGAGCTCGTTGATTCATCTCTTCAGCGGCCTCGTACTTTCCTTGATCCTGAAACATCGATGCCAGATTGTTAACGCTGGTCAATGTGTCTGGATGCTCGAGTCCCAGCAACTTCTCTCTGCCTTTCAGAGCCCGTTGATTCATCTCTTCAGCCGCCTCGTACTTTCCTTGTTCCTTAAATATCGATGCCAGATTATGAACGCTGGTCAATGTATTTGAATGCTCGAGTCCCAGCAACTTCTCTCTGCCTTTCAGAGCTCGTCGATGCATCTCTTCAGCCGCCTCATACTTGCCCTGATGCTGAAACAGCAATGCCAGATCATTGACGCTGATCAATGTGTCTCGATGCTCGAGTCCCAGCAACTTCTCGCAGCCTTTCAGAGCTCGTTGATTCATCTCTTCAGCGGCCTCATACTTCCCCTGCCCCAAAAGCACCACTGCAAGCAAAGATAAGCTCTGCAAGGTGGCAGTCGCGACTTCTCCTAATTGTTCTCGATCAATATTATATGCTTCAGAGACTGCTTGGTATGCCAACACATATCTTCCTTGCTGCCAATAATATAAACTTATGCGGTATAAAAGTTGTGCACGTTTTCCCCCATCTTTTTCCAAGGTTGAGTCATGATTCAAAACTTGCTGAGCATGAGGTAATAAAGATTCACACATTTGCCAGCTCTCATAATCATCGAAGGGAAATCGATTTGCCAAAAGCTGCAAAGCTTGCCTTGCATAGTGTTCTTTTCGGTCTTCGTGCTCCAGCCACTGACGCACAGAGAGCTGCACGAGGCGGTGCATTGCAAATGTCTCTTGATTGATCCCTTTGCTGACTAGAGAAAATCCAAGTAGCGTCCCTATGGCGGTTGTGAAATCTATGTCCCTTTCAACCGCATTACATATCAAACTTTCAGGAATCTGCTGCCGGTCAAGCATTGCCATGAGTGAGAAGACCTTTGCCGTCGAAGGCTCTTGAGCTTGAATTTGATCAAACGATAATTTCCATGTTCGAAAGACTGAATTGGGAAAACCTGGCTCCCTTCGATGATCTCGAAGGTCTTCGCTCAGATGATCTACCAGATTCTGCTCATCTTTCTCGAGGGCTGCAAGATACTTTTGCAAAGACATTCTGTTACGGTTCATGAAAGCAGCGGCCTGAGTGATAGCGAGTGGAATATGACCCAAGACATCTAACAGCCTTTCCAAGCTAGATGTATCAAGAAGATCTATATCTTCTCTTAGCTTCGATCGCAGCAATTCTCGCGCTTCCTGAGACGAAAACGGTGATATTTCAACACATAATTCCCCCTTGACCAGCTCCTCACCCAGATGTCTGTTTCTTGTAGTAATAATTAGTAGCCTCTGAGGACTCAATCTTCTTGGAAGATAATCGATAAGAGACCTTGAAGTTGGTGTCTCAGTAGTGGATGATACGTCTGAACGAAAGAAGAGATCCGTATCGTCTGCATTATCCAAAATCAGGAGCCAATCGCCGCTGTCGTCTTCATTAAGCCACTTGAAGACCAGTTCACACGGATCAATCTTCGAATCATTACATCCGGGGAGTTTCAACGCCTGTGCGACATCTTGATAGGCCTGCATAAACCGAGTAGTGCTGGCCGCAAATACCCAGAAAACATGACTCTGCGGTCGATTCTGGCGAAACCTGTAAGCGTATTCGATTGCGATCTGAGATTTTCTGGTACTTTGTTAGTATCTATGATAGTATGCTTGGAGGAAGAAGTATACCCAACTCCTCCTATCCCACATAACGAAGCACGAGAATGCATATGAAGCTGCCTCTCGATCTGAGCGAAAATATCTTTTCGATCAATGAAATTGTCATCTTTTTGAAATGACACAGTGAAAAGGGGTTTAACTAATTTATCGTAGAAAGATCAGCGCTATATAAACTGTGATCCAGCATTTATCTTATGAAAACCAAGACAATCATCACGACAGTCTCACAAGCTTCGTTTCTCCCATAATAAGGAAGTAGAAGTTCTAACCTGCTCCTCCCAAGTGCCGAGGTAGTAAATAGTATTAGGGTCTACTCACTCGTTTCTACAGCTATCGCAGTCGCCGTTTGCGTGCGCGTGATTTGATATCCTGGGATAATGCAAAGAAGTTCCTTAGCATACGACGCCGCCGAGGCCGCCGCGTACGCTTGCCACACATCGTTCTTGTGTGAGTCCGAATAATCGCAAATGCCTCGGATAACAACGCACGGGAATTCATTCATAAGCCCTGCCGCTTCCATCTCAAAGCATAGAATATCATGCTTCTTGATTAGCTGATCGCGAGCAACCGCGTCTTTCATCAGTGTATCTGCTGATGCAATAAGGCCGTAATGCACCATCGGTGCATTTGGGTCGGGAGCTCGTCGTGGTCGGCGAAGCACAGGGGGAGATGCGCTATCACAACTACTCTCGCACTTGAGATCATTGTCACGGTGATTATAGCTTGATTCGTATAATCTGTCATGCTCTGCACCTGGATGTTGGTATTCCTCTGACAAGTTTGCATTCTTGGTTATCTTCTTAACCCATTTGGCGATGTTGTTGCCCTTCCTCTTGTTATTTACGCTGAGCTTGGTTACCGCAGTCAACAGTAACGTCGGCGGTGAATTCAAGGAACCTGTTTCCTGGAACTCATGATCTTGGATCGCCTTGCCAAAGTTGTAGGGAACCACACCACCCACCCTATTCAAAGGACAGCCGACCACGACGTCACCGAGTCTGATATCATGCTTGTCGCTAGGCGCTCCCCCTCCGATGCCGACCATTAATCCGATCTGGATAGACTCAAAGCTGCGCAGCATGTCTTTGGCCACGCTGGCGGCGGAGGCGATGCCGTATCTCCCTTTCGGAAGACATGCAATGACGATGTGATGTTCGCCAATGCGACCGCGAGTGTAGGTGTTGTTGTCGTGAGGGTCGTGAAAGGAATCGCTCAGCGGAGCAAGATGCTCATCGTCCAGCAGTTCGCAGGCCGCCACGCACTCCGTCTCCACCGCACAGATCCATCCCACTGTGTAGTCCTGGCGATACATATTTCTCCAGGCTCTTTAATATATTCTTATGAGAAGCACGCTGATGAGGGCTTGATCGATAGTGTAGCATCTTAAAGTATCAAATCTCTGTCAATTGTCGTCTGATAGCGTGGAGCTCTGAAGAACACGGTGCTAACCGTATCTATATATCTTGTGCACCTTTTTAGATACTGTTAAGAGAGCCGTAATGTGGTATCAGGCAGCAGCTCAGCCCCCAAGAGGCGCGGTCACCCAACTTCAGAGCATCAGAAGAACTTCTCGAGGCTCGCGAACCAGGCTGCCTTCCTTCGACGGTGCTGGACATACAAAATACTCACTCGTACACATGAACAACTAGTGAGGCTTACTCAGTACTCTCTAGTCTTCGGTAGGATTCTTCAGAGACGGGTTACAGCTGGCCGGGGGGTTGAAAAAGTTGAGCCGGGGTCGGAAAAAATTCTTGGCGTCGGGTTGGACTTTAAAATTGGCATATGCCCCGCACATCCAAGATCTGACGTCGGGTTGGAAAAGCTTCGGGCCCTATGCGAAGCATATGCCAAGAGCATTAAGCGAGGCCACAATAAAATTCACATCTGGTCACCAAAGCCTCGTCTGTGCATATGCGTAGCATCAACTGAGCACAAAGAAACATCGACGAACGACTTGAAGATGAGTGTCGCACTTCGCATATGCCGCGCATATACTGAGAAGAAACTCAGCTCGCTCAAGATTCATTCAATGCAAATGTTGAAGACAACGAGAAAAGCGATGATGCAAATCATGAGCTGAACAACGAGAATGAAGAAGAAAACGAATGAGAATAACGTGAGCGATAGCTTGTTGATGAGCATGTCACAAGTTGAGTTCATGATTGAGCATGTTTTGTGCATATGCTAAGCATATGTAAAAGAATCTTCGTCGTCTTGCTATCATGTCGATGCTTCGCTCAAGCTGTGCATATGCACGGCTTCAATACTTCGCTCTTGCTGTTTATCTTCTAACTACTTTAACTATAGAACATCAATTCTTGAGCTCATGATTAGCATATGCAGAAAGCTGAGTCGGGGTTGGAATAATTTTTGAACTCATGGTTAGCATATGCAGAAAGTTGAGCCGGGGCCGAGATCAAAAAAAAAAAGTTCCGGCCCTGGCTCAACTTTTCCAACCCCCCACCAACTGTAACCCCCTTGAGAGAAGAGATGTTCAGCTCATAGCTTATCTTACCTTATCTATTCGAAGCCTTGTACTAGCGCCATCAGAAATCCAATCTCAACTACAGTGGTGCACTATTGCTCGATACGATTCAAGCTCGAGTCTGCAACAAGTTTCGAAAATGTATAATAGAAAAAAGGAAACCCATAAACTTACACCCCTTTCGAGAAATGTACACCCGTCTATGAATACATATACACCCTCTATCCATAAGACACGGTTGTATCTTTCAACTTCTCGCTGACGTGTATATTCATATTATACGGCATCCTTTCACCTATACATGAGCTTGACCATATGACTACCTTGACAGTTCTTTACCATGATAGAAACATCAAATTTTGTAGAACGTAATCGCTATATGTTCAGCTAGTACTCAAGGGGAAACCCCATATCTTATACGCAATTACACCTTGTAATTTAGCGATATCTTGTATGCTTTTCTCACAATCTTCTGGAACTTAATAGTGCACGTGGTTTCAATTAATACGGTACGGTAAGTACCTAATGCTTCAAGTGTTCTCCGTTACATAATGGTTCTGCAAATCTTGTGGCGCTATCGTATTTCCTAAAGAGTCATCCAGAATACATGCTAGAAAGGAGAAAAAGGGAGTTTCGTGGCGGTGATGTAGCGGCGTTATCCGTGAAATATTAAAGTCGTAAGAGTCGTGAGAGTCGTGGGGCGTTTAGAAACTTAGAGGTGGTCATTTAGATCGTTAACGGCGAGGAAGAAAAGGATAGCATTAGAAGGCTGAGTCATTCTTGGAGAAAAGACATTCTGGAAGAAATGTGAAAAGCAACCCGAAGACCTGCCCCTTCAAATTGGAGAATGACCCTTCAGCCCTTGAAAGGAAACTTGGTGCACTTGGCCAGCACCTCACCAACGATCTCCTGCGGTGCTGCATCAGGCCTGGGTTCGCTAAATTGCGATACGCTTGGTTGTAAAGGCGTCGGCTGGCACACACCCTGAGTTGCCTCTTTGGAAGATTGGAGCACGGAAGACAGCGTCCGGTCGTCAAAAGCCAAATCCACCAAGCTGGCTCCGAAATCCGGTATCGGATCGTCCGGCACAAGGAAACCGCTATCTAGATCCATATGCATAGGAAAGCTGTGCGTTGACTGGGCTGTCTTTGATGGAGAGGCGGTTTTGGAGCTGGTGTGGCTGCGTCGGCGGAGTGGAAGGGGTTGGGAGTTTGGGAAGGATCTTGAATCGGCCTGGTAGTCTACTTTAGCAATAGTGTAACGATGGTGATGTATAAAATGTGGTTTACCATGCGTTGCTTGTCTTCATTTCTCCTCTGGATTCTCAGCTCGATTTTTTGGCGCTCGAGCTCTTCGATCTCGATTTCAATGTCCTTTCTCGTTTTCCATAGTTCGGCGACCTTTTCGCTTTCACCAGGATTGGGTTCGCGCTGGTGGTAGTACTGTCCTGGGTTCTGGGAAGCACCGTGGTTCCGGATGGCTCCTTTCGCTATGTCCTTGTTCTTGTCGTCGTCCTTGATAAAGCCCAACCGAGCAAGTGTGTTTGTGAGCGGTTTGCAGAATCGTCGCCTTAGCATCACGGTGTCTGTTTCTGAATTTTGCTCTTGCCCGACCGTAGGCTGTTGGTAAGGATCAAGGGAGGGTGATGCATCGAGGATCGAATCCTGAGATCGTCGCATATCTCGAGATCGGTCAAAGAGCATGTCCAGCTCATTCTGTGGTATCCATCGCTTGATAATAAGATAATTTGGATTAGAATAATCCCATTCCCAAGGTAAGCCGCGGTCGTCTAGAAGCCTTGGACTCATGTGTTTACGGTGAACCCTTACCCAAGGATAGCTGTTTGGGTTGTTTGAATGATTTTGAGGATTCAATTGCCGCTTAGAGCTAACAACGATCTTGACTCGTCGCTCAGACAGTCGGCCGCGAAACCACTCAAGCTCCTCAGGTGGCTTTATGTGCTCGACGACTGCCGCCAGCAGAACAATGTGTTTTCCATGAGGCCACCGAGATGTAGTAGGTGGCAGCGGTGTTAAAGCGATATATTCTGCTAGTGCACAGCGCTCAAGAAGGGTCAGGCTATCTAATTGTTCGCAGATGCTCCTCGAATCCAATTCGTGAAGCCTCCGGAGTTCCATTTTCACCTCCATTTCTTGAAGCGGCGTTTCAACTACTAGCCAGTCGATGTAGTGTCCGAGAGCATGTGGACGAACCACTGGCATGATAGTGCAGGCACTAAGAACGCTGCCATCGTTCGAATTTCTTATTTCCTCTGGTTTCTGCAGATCGCGGGATCCATGGAATACTTTTCCCGTATACTGCTTACGAGCTTTTCCAGGACTTTCTGTAACACTTTTGTTCAAGGTAAAGGACGAATCTCCAGTCAAACTGATCCGATCACGTTTACCGGTGGGCTCATCAGCACCGAGATCCACAACGTTGGCAAGGTCGTGCCGAGGAGTCGGGGCGAGGGGCGAAATTAGAGCTGGATCTATGTTCGCCGTCGATGCACCTCGATATGTCACAGAGTCTCCAAAGCTCCGCTCAAATGGCAAGATTTGAGCTTTAGCTGGTGGTATGTGATTATACTGCGCCTCGTCAACGTTTGAAGACCGAAGACTGGGCTCCGCAGTCTGGTGTTTCAAGGTTCCTTGGATTGTACTGGTCAATATCCTCCTCGCCTCTCCAAGTGTAGTTCGTAAATTCTCCTGGATTGGCCGAAAATTTTCATTTGGTTCATCCACGAATCGTATCAGACCATGTTCTATCTCGTCGAAAACACGTGCACAGGCTGATGCGGACCGATTCGCGGTTGATAAGCCTCCTGAGTCGATCAGATAAACCATTCCAGCTTCTCCGTCGCTATGCTCCAACGACTCAACAAAGTGCTTCAGTAGACTAGAGGTGAATGCAACCTCAATGCTGGCGTCTTGAATATCATTTCGACCGACTATCCAGGAGCGGCTAGGCACATCTAGAAGCTTGCTAAAAAGCTGGAAGCCTTTGGACGCTACATGCTGGATCAAGGTAGTGTCCAATCGTGAATCCATGATTACAGATCACAAGAAGCTGAGTTAGTATTCAAAGGTCGATTGGACTTGCGCATGAAGGTTTGCAGCAATAGACAGCAATAGACAGCAAAAGATAAAACATTCACCCTTAGACAGATGAAGAGTTTTTGGCCAAGAGCTGAATGCGAATCTTTCTAGGCACTCATTGTATGCGAGTTGAATTAGGCGACGACCGAGAGGTGCATGGTTCCCCAGCATGCACATGCTCGAGAAGGTCATGTGATCAGCCTCGCGAAAACGTGAGCTTTCCAGACTTGATACTGAATTGGCGGACCGTTACAAAACATCAGTGGGAAGAGCTCATAGTCCCCTCCCTGATTCCATGCTGGGAACCTTACGATGCGAGATGTAAATATGCAAGTTACTTAATGTACGAGTGAACAGCTCCTGTCGCAGTCATACATCATAGCGATCGTAGCGACTCCAATCTACAGCACGACAACGGACTGAATATCGAGACATGAAGCTTGAAACGAATATGGTATTTCATTTCATCGAGGCATCGTTGTATAACCCCCAGAGGACACCCTTGAAGATGGCACGCAAGCGGCCCTTCAGAAGCTCTTACAAGAAGTGGGACCAAGCACAGCATGTGCAATTCGTTTCGACGCAAGGCCGCAGCCTAGTCTCGCTGTCATGTCCTTCTCCCATTTTAAACAACCTCACTTCCTTCCATCCTCATCCCGGGAGGAACACAGTCCCAAGAAGCGGTACACAACTATCACTACCCCCCTGCACTCCCGCCTGATCCAAATTCGGCGTCCCCATCGAAACTGTGTTGTTGGGGTGGATATCGACGCTGATGGCTGGGGAGTGGCGAAGCTTGGGGTTTGAATACCTGTTGCCGAGTGTTTTGGATGCAATGTAACGAGGCCGAGTCGAAGGGAAACCCGATAGATTTGTTGGAAAGAACACAAGGGTGGCGGCGAAGAGAGGACTCTATGAGCACAAGAGCAGATGGTCTTTCTGGCAATAGAGGTGTAAGCCGAGTATTTGGGCACATTGGCAGGGTAGCCCCCGCGATACGACGCCGCCGTGGATCAGCAGCAAAAGGGGATATGTAGACCTGCAACATTCTTAACCATCGTTCGAGTTCACTGCAAGAACGGAAGATTTGCTGCGTTCTCAACGTATACTCGTACGAAGAGAGGAAGTCCAATCTCGATCATGCCGTGGAATTAGTTAGCCGAAGATTTGCTGGTTACAGCACAACTTCACCCCTTATCAGCATATAGAAGCTCACCTCGATGGTTTTGTTTTCAAGCCTGAGCTATCACTCAACAATCATGCTACTACCTAACTTTTAAAAAATGAGCACTTCGCAGCATTCCCGTAAGCGTACAGAACATTACATGAGAAAAGAATAACGGGTTAGAAATAGACCATGTTTCTTTTCCATCGTAGTGACTGATAATGTTGAGAGAAAGCTTTATTCTTGAAACAACTAACCAGAGAGGCTCGGAGGAGAAGATTGGTGCTTTTATTTTCAGGTTTTGTTGAGATTTAAAGTAAATTCCTCAAGCATGCGTGTCATTGTATGAAATTCGGCTTCCTCGTCATTCTTTGAGAATAGTACTCCCAAGTATAGCGCTTTATTGAGTAGATAGTTACTAGATATATCGCATCGCCAGTGGGTGTCCAAAGCTGGTCAACAATAACCAATAGCCAGGCACGCCAGACCAAAACAATCAGATCAGGTGGCAACTTGAGTTTGGAAGGTCAAGTTCCGTATAATTCTTTGCCCAATTTTCTAATCACGCAAGTCTCTTATTTGAAACCGAGTCTATTATCATACTACTGCACGAGAACAGTGAGTTGATTTGTTCAATTAGATGTCTCTGTGGAGACGGGATTACAGACATACCGTGTCCCCTGGTGCATAAGTGGAATAGAGTCCCATCGACTAGAATGCCTACAAACTCTTAGTCTTCATCCTGACATTTACATATTTCTATGAACCCCTTTGACAAAGAATGCGCTTACTGTTGCTGCTGTCTTGTTGCACTCGACTGCCACCTCCTTCATCGTTTGGGACCCATGGTGTAGGCGCTCGCCACAGCTCCGAGTACGTCGCTGAGATATGTTTGCTCTTTGTCGGTAGCGGTTTCTTTGGAAGACTCTCGTCGAACATGCCAATGGAGGTATCGGAGAAGTTTAGGGGCGGTAAATACGGCGCTGTGGACATGGAGCTTCTGCTACCGAGACCCTTCATTTGGAAGACCCGTACCTGGTTGCTGTCTGTGTATGCGGTTGGAGGCCTGTGAGACAGGCGGTGCCAACATTTCCAACCACTATTACTGCCACGATGCTTGAAAAATTGGGGAAGAGTTGGCAGACAGCCCACAATAATCCCAATGGACATTTCAGCGAAACTACGTCCTGTAAGACGCCATATATCCATTAGGGAAAGGGGTCTTTTCATACCTCCACAGTCCAGTGATGTCTATAATAACCATGTAATCCGGACTGCTACTGGGAATATGCAAAATAGCGATGCTGTAGCCAACACGTACAACACTACCGATACAAGCCACGAGACCCAGACAGAAGCACCCATAAACCCTGACTCTTTTCCGGGTGGACATCTGCAAGCGCCGTATTATTGCTAGTGGAAGGACGAATATGGAGAAGTCTGATACGACATTGACTGTTCCCAAGGCGACGCCAAGCTCATGAGTGCTAATGCAATGCCCAGGGGTTTTTGGGTTCCACAACTTCTCTTTGGGGTTGCACTTAGGAACTTAGCATCTACCCTCTTTATCATAAGTCCTGATGCATACCTCGAAAGTGTATAAGAAGATACTGATAGTGTAGTAAACGAGGTTGGTCCAGATAAGTACATGTGTTGCAATGTAAGCCGGGCCGCGTCGGTGAGGCATGAATATGCTGATATATTGCAATAGAATTGATAGCTTAACGATCACAACAATAAAGCAATACAAAGTCGACTCGATAGCGGCAAGCTACGCAACGAATATCTCTTTCAGCGTAATTTATCAGAACGGGAGTCTCTAAGTAGAACCTACATAAGCAACGTGAACAGGGTCTCCACGGTTCTTACCAATATTAATCCGAGGCCCGATATAGGCTACGAAGCTCAGCTGGACTGGAAGTTAATATGCGCTTGAGGGTCTGTGGTGGTCTATAATACCCAAGCAAGGACCGAGAGATCTTTTTTGACTTAGCTATCGGGACCGCAAAGTAGCCGTCTTTATGCCACCAGTAGTACTCACAATATTCTGCTCTCACGCACTTGGTTATAATGGCTTTGGTGTATATACGCGTGACTACAGCCATGGTGCTAAGCCCAAAACAGAACACGAAAGTAAGGATTTCTGCTACTCGTAGGGAATGTGGAATGGCGATTTTTTCGAGCATTGCTGCAAGATCTAGATAGAACTATTTGTTTGTAGAACTTCGAGCTAGAATAGAGATGGAGCAGTGTATTACAGAACTCCATAATCACATCAGAGTCTGAAGTGAATTGAGCCTGGATGACTCCAGCGGGTATTTGAAAACGCAAGCTGCCAATGAATCAGGATCTGAAGACTACTTCACATAGCATTGAATCAGGGATCTGCTAGTTGAGGTACAACCGCGGCAGAAAGAGCATGGCTGTGGGCTGTCAGAATAAGTGATATTTTGCTATTTTGTTGTGACTCGTCTGTCTCTTTCATTGTATCTAAATGAATATCCAGGCTCATTGATATCTTGAGAAAGTACGGTCAATAGTTTGTATATCTGCGAAAGATGCGTGGCACGAGAAACTGGAAAATTAAACAAATGGGACCCGCTGTAACTTATTCTGTTGGTCCGCCTGGCTGTTGGGTACTGTTCACTGAATTTGATTTCCTCCTAGTTAGTCAAATATTCTAGAAGGTAAACAAGCGCGGTCCCCAGTGGTAGACTAATATCTCCCCAACGTGTTGATGCAGTTTCTCGTCGTTCGAAAAGGCCCTTTAGGCAGGCGTTCCGCGAGGGTAGATGACAAGTATTCCAGATGCTTTCCATCAGAAGCTACAGCTCGGAACTCATTCGGGTTTCCTTCGACACCTCATGCAGCTTTTTGTTAGGGCAACTGGAAACATACCACGCTTCGGAGACGCGCAGGGTTTACCACTCCCAGCGGTGGACGAGCTGAGCAGAATTTTGCGACAGAGATTGATCGGAATTTGTCTCATTCGGGGCAAGTTGTTGATAGCTAGATGTGGTGACGGCCTTGATAACAGAGATGGCGGTAGAAGACCAGAAGAAAATTGGACTGGTCTGTTGGGTAAGGAATCTAATGACGGTGGTGAAGACACCCAGTTGGCCAGACCCCGGTTAGCAATTCGCCGAAATCTTGCCCAAATTGCCCTCGCCCAGCCCTAGCACCTTAGTAGATGAGTTCTTACCATGAGAAAGCTGCGAACTCTACAAGCAGTAAGGCCGGTTATGAATTAAAGTTGAGAGATTGAAGCATCAAGCGAGTTTCACATAAGCGCCGCAAGCGCCTTGGCCAAGTTATCCCCGTATGTCGGTTTTACTTAGAGGAGGTGGAACGCATCAGAAGTGCCCTATCTTTGTTCCCAGAAGCACCTTGTGGGTTCTTAGTCATAGAGGCCACGACCTTAAGAGTGTATAGTAGATGGCGGTAGGTTTCGACTAGTGCGGTTTTTTTCAAATGGTAGCTTTCCCAACGCGCTTCACATTATCACGCAAGGCAATCTACAATCTTATTAGCTTGTTTTACAGTATGATAGTTCCACACAGTTGGGACGACTCTATCTGATGGCTGAGCTCAGCAAAGCAGGTTGTAAGTGTGGTTCTTGGGCGCGAAAAGTCTTCAGAAACTGCTCGTCCGTTGAAAAACCCATTCTACTATCCTACGTTAAATTCTAGTTCTCGCGATCGTTGGATTTCTTATCATGTTCTACGGAAAGGTAGATTCGATAATTCTAAAAGTTCGTGTCCTTGTCCTTATCGTGTCTATGTTTTGAGCCGCTTGGAGCTCCGCCAACAAGTACATCCGAGTAACCAAGCTGATAGCCAGACACTGGTGGACGCGGGGCGGGATTGCAACGCAAAAGTTTGCGTGACATGTTGAGCAACATGTATCACGCTCTAGAGATTGGAAAAGCCGACATATTGACACAGATTGACGGTATCAATCTATATTTTCACAGCGTCACAGTGCCTTCTAGACCGCAGAGCCTCCTGTTGGGCTTGCTCCTGCCATCCTTGGGCTGTTCTCTGGGTTTTTGGGGTTTTTGGGGGAATCTCTGCTATTGTCGGTGGCAGTTCAGGTATCCTGGGCGCCGTCAACACCTGGGTCTCGAAGTCCGGTCCGCTTGCCCAGTTGGTTTTATTTTTGTTGAAGTTGTTTGATCGCGATGGGTGAACAACAGCGCCGGTAATGATAAGAGTTGCATTATCCTGAGCATAGGCGGAAAGGGAGTTCGGTAGACGGTAATGCAATGCAATGCAGCGAATGTGACAATCATATCGACTTGCTGATCTTAGAATCCTAGTGATCATTCCTTCGATATTTGATTTGTCTTCCTTGTTCTCTACCTTTCGATAGTTCAATAGCTCCAACATAACTTCTTCATACACCATCACCACGATGGTCCCTACGGCGTCTGTTCAATCCGAGGAAGATAGCTCGGAAGAAAGCTTAGGAGACTTCTGCCTGCTAGATGATGTATTCAAGCTGCGGGCAGCGGACAGAGTCCAAATTCCTCTTGTGGCCTTTCCGAAGTCAGAGAGAGCTGTGACCGACTTCGAGTACCATACAGGCCAGAACCTGAATAGATTCGTAGATCTGGCGGCCAAATACTATACAGAAGCGAATATAAAAGCCGTGAGCTCCCAGAAAGTATTGATAGCACTTGAATATATGCCAATTACGAGAGACAGGATGGCATGAAAAGAGCTGCGCTGCTCGGGCATACAGACCTAGATTGGATCGTTTCAAAATTTGGCCTGCAAAGAGCTGGTTATGCAGTATCAACGTTATCTCCAAGACTCTCCGCACAGGCAATTATCAACTTAATGGAAAAAACACACTGCGAGACGTTGATTTACCGGGATTCTCCACAAGTGATCAAAACAGCCAAGTCGCTCAAAGAGGAAAATTCCATTCAAGTACTACCAATGATGAGTCGGAAAGACTATGATAAGCCTGATCCTTCCCAGACTCGTTCTGTACGAGAAATTGACAGAGATGTGGAAAGAGATCGCATCTCTCTTATTCAGCACTCTTCTGGATCCACCGGGATACCAAAACCTATATTCAGCAAGCATATCCGCTTCACAACTACTTAACCGATAGGGCCAGGTAACAGAGAGATCATGAATTTACCACTGTCAGTTTCACAAACCTAAGACTACCAGGCGTAGATTGTTGACCGCGCTGCAGCTTCCATAGCTTTGGATTTTCGGTTCTTCCTCAACGATGGTACCACCGTAGAACAATATACTTTCTCAACTCTGCGTTACCGTTGACTTGCGAGAACCTAACCGCTGTGATCAACGAAGCACGACCGTCTGTGTTTAACACCGTGCCGTATGGACTCAAATTACTTAGCGAGCAGTAATCTGGAATTGAGGCCCTGAGATCCTGCCAGGAGGTCATCTTCATAGAAAGCGAATGCCCGGAAGAACTTGGCGATCGTCTGATACATCAAGGAGTAAAACTCAGCTCTGCATTTGGATTGTGAGTCTTGCTGATCTAGTGAGATTTTCGAATTAGAATCCCTAAACGGGGTACCTTTTATAGAACCGAGTGTGATTACGTTGATTCGTCCCTAGATCGGCGACTAGAGATTGATGCGTGGTCGTACATCCGGCCGCCAACCCCATTGAGGAACCATATATGGCCGAAACCACTTGGCGACAACAACTACGAATTTGTTTTTCTACGGGGCTACCCCGGACGGGTGAAGAGCAACTCGGACGACCCGCCGGAGTCATATCACTCCAAAGATCTCTTTCGGCCGCATCCTTCCATCCCTAATGCTTGGAAGTACCTTGGCCGGTTAGATGACTGCATTACCCTTGTGAATGGTAAAAAAGTGCTACCACTACCTATCGAGGGTCGTATCAGGGGAGAAGCTTTAGTGAAAGAAGCGGTGGTCTTTGGGGTTGCCAGATCGATACCGGGTCTCCTGGCTTTCCGTGCTGAATCTGCGAGGGATATGTCCGACGTAGAGTTTATCAGTGCTATCTGGCCGGCTGTCGAGGCAGCAAATCAGCATGCTGAGGGTTTCTCACAGATAGGCAAAGACATGATTGTGCCACTGCCTGCTGGAATAGCGATTCCCTTGACCGACAAGGGTTCAATGATTCGGCCTCAGATGTATAAAGTTTTTGAGATGGTGATTGATGAGGCCTACGATAAACTCGAAGAAGGACAAGAGGGCTCTTTGACGCTTGATCTGCCAAGTTTGGAAGCCTACCTCATAAAGCTCGGCCAGCAAATCATTGGACCGCAGCTTCTTGATCCCCGGACAAATTTCTTCAGTGCTGGAATGGGTAGTCTACAGGCGATTCAGATGCGAGGCCTTATCGCGAAGGATTTGAATCTTGGCAAGAAGCTGACCCAGAATGTCATCTTCGACACTGCAAACGTCTCAAACCTGGCGAAGCACCTCTTACGACTCCGCCAAAGCCAAGATGGAAATGACGAGGTAGGCGATCCAGTTGCGGAAATGGAGACCATGATCCAGAAGTACTCCATTTTCGAGAGGCACGTTCCCCGCTCTAGCACTGAGCCCGATTATCATGTTGTAGTTCTCACAGGAGTAACTCCTCTCCTACCCTTCCATCTCCAAGATCTACTGCCTCATCCGTGGCAAGGACCCCCTCTCCCGCATCCAAAACTCCCTTCAATCTCGTTGCCTCCTATTCCACGAGGATCTTACCAGAATTTCTGCCTTGACCAGCGATCTCAGTCACCCGCACCTCGGCCTCGACGAGCCAACCTTCACCACCCTCGCCACCCAAACTACCCTTATAATTCACTGCGCCTGGCCCGTTAATTTCCAGCTCGGTCTCCTCTCCTTCGAACCCCACGTCTCAGGCCTGCACAACCTCCTCAAGCTCTCCCTCTCCGTTCCCCACCCCGCATGCACCAGCCTCCTCTTCTGCCCCTCCATTTCCGCCGCCATGGGTACACCCGCATCAGCGCTCATCCCCGAAGCCCCCATTACCGACCTCGCGCATGCAGCGGATATGGGCTATGGCCGGTCTAAGCTGGTGGGCGAGCATTTCGTGCGGGCGGCTGTAGAAAAGCGGGGGCGAGAGCGACGGTGTTGAGGATTGGGCAGGTGGTGGGGGATACGGAGCGGGGAAGGTGGAACGAGAACGAGCAGATTCCGCTGGTTGTTAGGAGTGCGCTGACAATGGGGTGTATGCCGGAATTGGATATGAGCTGCGAATGGCTTCCTGTCGACGTGGTCGCAACTACAATCTTGGAACTTGCTGGGTTGTCTCCATCAGTCTTGCCGAACATGATGGGCAACAGGATGTCAAAAGGTACTCCCGCAGTACCCGAGAAACCCAACCAACTAGTCTACAACATCCTCTCCCCCCACTCCTTCCCCTGGACCCACTCCCTCCTCCCCGCCCTCTCCCACGCCGGCCTCTCCTTTGCCCCCGTCCCAACATCAACATGGCTGCACCAGCTCCGTTCTCTGTCACAATCTAGCGCCAGGAACGACGATCCAGCCGCGGATCCAGAGCGCAACCCGGCGCTGAAGCTTATCGATCATTTCGAGAAGATGTTCGGGATTGAAGGAACGGGAGGGGGAAAGGTGGGATTTGAGATTGGGAAGGCGGTTGAGGATAGCCCGTCTCTAAGAGAGAGTTCCAGCGTATTGAAGAGCGGGCTCATTGAGAAAACGCTGCGGTGGTGGATGGCACGTTGGGAACAAGAGGAGGCAAGCACAAGGATTCATGCAGAGAGAAAGAATGAGCAGGGCAACGAAGGGAAGAAAGTTGTATAGACTAAAGCTACCTTTTGACGTCCTCCAAGGCAGAGAAAGAAGACGCCAGTTGCAAATACGGTTTGTAAACCATGTACAGAAAACAAGAAAATGACATATTGAAAGAACAGAGAAACCATGCCTTTACCCTATACACATAGCTCAAAACAAGAAGCACAGCTAGCGATCTGCACAGGAAAAACCCCCTCCTATCTACAAACCAGGGAGAACACACATCTGCTTCTCCTCCACCTCCGTCCTAACCTCCTCGGCAAAGAAATCTCTCATACCGCTCAACCATGCCAACACCAAACCCAACCACCGACCAGTCCCCAGAAAGCCCCAAATGTAATTCCCAGGCTCAAAAGCCTCCCCATCACCAACGCCACCGAACCCTCCCCTCATCAGCACCCCGCCACTTCCCTTCCTCCCAAACCATCCATTTCCTCCAACCCCCAAACGCAGCCAGCCACACCACCGCAACCCCAAAACTAACCGTGCCAAAAAAAATAAAAAAATAACATCCAATCTACATAGCCACCATCAACCAATCACCACTCCTGCTGCGCCCATCAGCCCCAAACCCCACCAACCACTCCTCCCCTTCTCCAAAACCACCTCTGCATCTCCACCCCCGCCAAAAGCTCAAACTTAAACATCCCCTCCTAACCCCATACCCCAGACTCATTCGCCTACACCCAACCCTCCACTGTCTCCCCCCTCACCCCCCAAAACCATCAACCCACTGTCGCTACACCAAAAACCACCACACCACCTCACCGCCATCCATTCCGACGCCCCAACCCCAGCGATATACTGTAGGGGTTCCACGAAAGAAACAAGAAAAAGGTGTTACCAAGAGCTCTTGCGAGATCTAGGGTACTGTAACATGGGACGCAAGACCGTAGGTACATACTATAGCTAAGAAAGCTTTTTTATCATTATTGGGTTCTTGAAAAGGATGAATGAATGATATTTTCTGCTTTTTTTTGAAGAAAAAAAATTTGGCGGGAGGGGGAGATATGAAAAGTGAGGACATGGGTTCATACAGTAAGTCATGCATAGAGGTAGTAAAGTTTTGTATGTTTTGGCCAATGTGCCACAGTAGCGAATTTTGCAGCTAAGAGATGGGATACACAGTACCCTAGGACTTGGCCAAAATGAATAGAACATTGCGCCTCTATGCATGACTTGTGACCTATTCTCTTACACGGTGGAATTTCTAGTACCTGTTGCGAGGAACTTACGCAGGAGCTGAAGATGGAAAACATGAATCATGGATATACCCCGAATAGACGCACCTAATTACCCTTCATGAGTACCCTATAGAGTCCCTAGCTGTCCCTGGATATCAGCGAGCAAAGACGCGCATTGTAATAACAGAAATAAGCCGAAAATATCAGTTTATCAACTCCATTCCCAAAACCGTAGTACAGCCATCCCCACCACTAAACCCCTTCCTATATCCTCATCAATAAGGCGGTTGCCCTCCCGCCTTAACCCCTTCTCCCGCTACCGCATCGATACTCCCCAGTAAGGCCCCTACATCCACCCCTTTCGTTCTCCTGCTTCGAGTGCCTCTCGCCCCCTGTCCTACTTTGCTGTCTCCCCCATAGCCCCCAATATTCGCGTTGCCACCTTTCTGCATCGTCACCCCAGCGGGCAAAGGTGGCACGGGCGGGACTTCCTCGTCAGCTTTCTCGCCAGAATTTAAGGGAGGAACAAGATCACCCCGCAGAGCCTTGGCGTTTGCAGCTGGGTCTTCGGTGGCAGAGTTGGAAGATGAAGGGGGTCGGAGAGTAGAGCGCTGGGTTTGGGGCCTTGTGGTGTCTGAGTCGCGAAAGTAAGGTTGGGAAGAAAGGATACGCTGGTATCCGTTTGCGGCATCGTTGGCGTTTTCGCCATTGCTTTCGTGGTGGTTGTTGCTAACAGGGGCCTCGGAAGCCAAAGCGTGAAACATCTCGCCTTCACTAGCAGATTCGTAGCCTTCACCGCTGACAATGCTTTTGCTGCTCACGCTAATGCTCCTCCCGTCGTCATCTACGAAGTCTCGTCTTACAGTACTATTGCGTAATGGACTAGCGCCTCTGGTCTTACTGAAAACTCCGGCCAGAGAGCCTCCAGCAAGAACGCGCTTAAGGTCATCGACGCGGAGGGTTTGATGTTGATCGGAGCTGCTGGCAGGGGTTGGCGAGTCGGTGTCTTGCGCGCTGGAACGGCGGAGACGGTCTTGAGTATGAAAGGCGAAGTTGATCGTAGGGTTTTTGGAGGTTTGATTACCTTCGCCATTTGGTAGGAATACTTGAGGACTCTGAGCTCCGGTCGGTGAGCCGTTTCTGGTGGAAAAGCCGGTTGGAGCAAGGTATTTCTGACGAGCGGAGAGTCCTGTCCCAGTCCTCGACCCATTTAGAGAGACAGTGCGGGCTGTTTCTTTAGCGACGGTAGCCCTACATATGTCTTTAGACCAAGCAGACAGCATTGCTTCTTTTATTGTGCTGGGCAGCTCATTGTTTTCAGCGGAAGATGAGCCTGTGCTGGAGAGAACAGGTGCACTGAAAACACGACCCGGCGAGCTTGGAGGGCTAGAGGGCGGGGAGGTGGCAAATGCATACGATGTTGCAATCTGGTTGACCAGCTCGGGACGTAAGTCGAAAGGTTTTAGCGACTCTCTTGCCACCAATGGCAGGGGAAGTTTCTCGGACATTGGGATCTTGACAGGTGCGATTATCTGATCGAGCGGTAATGGGGGAACTCGAACCAACTCAAGCCACAGCTTGTGGCTTTTCCGCCTTGTAATCTCGCTCTGGATCGAGTGGCCCACTCTTGACATGTCAAGGTCGAATTTCTCGCTCAGTGTCCACAAGTAGCCGTGAACGAGGCTTCCAACATTTATCTTAGCTGTAGGGGTAGGAATGAGGTCGTCAATGTTAATGTCTTCTTGGAGTCGCATAATCATCGGCAAACCGGTTTTTACAGCGTTAACACCCAATTTATCCACTAGAGTATATAGAAGCAAATGCAGCGAGAGCAACTCTGACTCCGAGTCCGGCGATGCCAGGACGTTCTGGTAGATAGTAAAATGCAAGAGATGCAGGAATGTCGATTTGGCTGGCTTGACAGGCCTCTCTCTTTGTGACGCGTTGGAGACAGCTCTTTTAGGCAAACGACTCCAGGTATCGCCATCACCTGCTGGTTTGGCGGAGTTCTTCAAAAATTTCCGCTTGTCTTCCATGACTCGAAGATCCCCTCTACTCATCTCAAGCCTGAGCCAGGTAAGAAGTGCATCAACATATGCTCTCCTGACCCTTCTATCTTCGTCGCTCAACAGCCATTGTGTCCCTTCCCATACTTGGACACTGACTCGATTCCGGCCTATTGCTGCTGCACCACTGACGGAAGTCCTCATGTTTGCAACAATCAAAACTTCCTTGATTGCTTTCAATGCTGTTACACGAGCTGTTCCGAAGGAGAAAAAATCATCCGTTTGTGGGTTTTCTTGCAAGTTAACTGACGTCGAAATGGCTTGGGCTGCAGCCCGGGGGTGTTCAATAGCTGCCACATCTGTGCTTATTCCTGAAATCGGTGGTGGCTTGAGACGAAGAAGAATTGCTGTCAGGATGTCCGATATCTGATCAGAATAGTATATGTGCGTGGCCAGATCTCCTATACATCTACGCAGCCTAGTAAGTAGTTCCTGTCGGTTTGTAGAAGGGAGAACCTCCTCTTTCTCGCCGACCTTCTCTGCACTGCTAGTCGATGATGGTTGGTCAATAACATCCTGAGTATCCTGGAATAAGTCGATGGCATCGGTTTGTTGGTGATGCGGAAGAACGTTCGAACCCTTGCCACCTAGCTGAAGGAGCAATAGAATGTGCTGTATAAGACCAAGTAAGACATCCATCACACTTAAGCCAATCATGTTGATATTCGACCTAAGCAACCATCCTATGATAGTTACAAGTACAAGTTGTTGCTCCAGATTCTCTTCTGCAATAGGACTCCTTATAAGTGTTTCCATAGCCGTGACGACTATGATGAAGCGATCTTGCACAGGTGCCCATCGTGCTATCGTCTCCATCAGCGTGGTGGTCCAAGATCCAGCATTGCCAGATTTCGAACTTCTGCTTGTTTGCACACGTCGCTGTGGAACATTTGTGCATATGAATCTTAACATGGAAGCTGTCGCAAGCCTTATTTGAATCCTGTTGTTGGCAACGAATATCTGCTTCAGGCTTTCCAAAGCTAGTAAGCCCACTTCTTCCTCGGCCATCCGATCTGCATCGTCGGCTGTCCCTGACAATGAAGCAGAGTTGGGCTCCGCAGGTTCGTCCGCGGTTCGGGCCGTGGCATTACTTCTTCTCCTATTGGAGGCTTCCTTCTCCGCGTCCTCCGTCGCTTTCATCAGCTGTTGTAGGACCAAAAGATGGTCTTCATCGGCTGGATGGAGATTCTGGAGAAGCATCGGTATAATGAGGTTTAGCTGTCTCCCACCGTCTGCCCCTATGGCCTCCGAAGATGCAATGCTCTTTAACGCCAATAAACCAGCGCTTCTCCATCGAATTGCGATTGGTGCGATGAGTGCGCCCTTCGGCTGTACGGGGGCGTTTCGCGCGGCGAAGCTGGCATATGTGCGAACGATTTCTTCGTATTGCCCGATATGCGTCTGGTCGGCTGCGAGCGTTGCCACATCGTAGTGCTGGCAGAAAGTCTCGAACATCGGCACCGAATCTTCCACCATGTTCAGATCCTTCGAGCGCAGCACAATCCCAAGTATCCGAAGTACGAACGGCGCGTATAGAGGCAGGTCTCGAGGTAGCTTCTCAATGAGCGCTTTAAGGATCTCAAGCGTGACATGGACGTTGCTATTTTAATACCCAAGGTCAGTATTGTGAGATCTGGCAGCTGGCTTTTGAGGCGGGCTTCGGATTTTATTCTTCATTAGACATACCCTATCCTGCCTCTCCACACGTCGCTTGCTGTCCGTTTCTCTAGGAAAGCCCCAACCTTCTGTAGCTTACTCCGTCGTGTGCTTGCATAATAGAGTAGGTAGCTGAGCTCGCTTGAATTGGGTCTGACGTCCACGGCACTCTTTTGGAATCTTGGGTAGCATTTCAAAATGAGGACTTGGTGCTTCGGACGGCATGACTGGCGGATTGCATGCATTGCAGCTGATGCCGATGCTATACCGGCGCTTTAGATATCAGCTCTCTAAAGGTGCAATGAGCTGCAATTGATATTGACGCAGGGACAGGATATAAATATATAGCAGATATCTAGAAACATCTGCGAATATCTGACATGTACGACCATGATCAAAAACAGTCACGGCGCAGGAAACAGGTGTAATTGATCGTGGTCGTGGTGACTGTGAGTTGGTAGGCTTACCAAGCATGAGGCTAAATACGCGATTCATCGTCATTCCGCTCCAAGGACAGAGCTGACACCAAGAGACAAATGAAAATTGCTTGATTATAGCCCAAACGGATGTCGAAAAGTATTGTCCCATAGGAAACAGGAAAATTGCATCCTGACGCTCCGTAGGGCCAATAACCCTGAAATGCGTGAGCTCCTTCCGACAGCAAAAGGGGCCTGACAGACACGGTATTCATTAGGAAGTCACCCCGAACCAGCATCTCCTCAAGGGAGCAATTACAACCTTGGTCTCGAACCAACGTGAAATTGCAATGTGGTTATATAGTCACCCATAACAGTCAGCTGTCCATTGAAATGTAAAGCTCATTACGGAGGCACTAGTTTAAGTTGGGGTTCCTGTAAAGCGATTGTCTTCTAGTTGTTTGATTGTATTAGAAGACAGAAATCTATTAAATCCAGCAATGCGACCCCATGTCATCGTTCCATCGTAGCACGCGTACAAATGGGAGGCTCCATTGTGGTAGTAGCGAAGCCAGAAGACCATGCACACGTACCGAAGAAGCTTCAAAGACGCCACAGACATAGGAAGGGTATGGCAAAAAGTGTAAAGAAGACACGGCTAGAATGAACCACGGATGCTATATGCCTGGTGACAGAGTGTTGATCAGGACACCAGCTAGAAGTGCCATCGCCCACAAACACATCTCGCTTTTCAACCTTTCGTCAACCAATCCTCAAATTTTCAGTTTTCTATGAGTCTACTTCTTCGCTCCGGCTTTGACAGCGGCCTCTGCAAAATGGTGGTAAGCATGTCTCCTATGTTCAGCTTGGGGAACATGGAAACTTACTTGTAACTTTACCCGCTTTATCGATCTGGGGTACGAAAAGTTAGTATGCCATAACAAACTAAACAGCTCATGAAGGAGCAGCGAGGTACTAACCTTAACAACCGACTTAATAACACCAACAGCGACGGTCTGACGCATGTCACGAACAGCGAACCGTCCAAGAGGTGGGTAATCAGAGAAGGCTTCGACACACATTGGCTTGGACGGCACCATCTTGACGATAGCGGCGTCACCCGACTTGATGAACTTGGGAGCGTTCTCAATGGACTTTCCGGTACGACGGTCAATCTTCTCCAGGAGCTCGGAGAACTTGCAGGCAATATGGGCGGTGTGGCAGTCGAGGACTGGTGCGTAACCAGCTCCAACCTGGCCGGGGTGATTCAGGACAATGACCTGGGCATTGAAGGACTCGGCACCCTTGGGAGGGTCGTTCTTGGAGTCACCTGCCACATTACCACGACGGATCTCCTTGACGGAGACGTTCTTGACGTTAAAGCCGACGTTGTCACCAGGGAGTCCCTCTGTGAGCTGCTCGTGGTGCATCTCAACCGACTTGACTTCAGTCGTTACACCTAAAAAACGGCTTAGTACCTAGAGGATTGAAAGAGTGATGAAAATACTTGCCTGCAGGAGCAAAGGTCACGACCATTCCAGACTTGATGATACCAGTCTCAACACGTCCTACGGGAACTGTGCCAATACCACCAATCTTGTATACATCCTGGAGAGGGAGACGCAGAGCTTTATCAGTTGGACGAGCAGGTGGGTCAATGGCGTCAATAGCTTCGAGGAGAGTCTTGCCGGTAGTCTTGGTCTTGGTTTCCTTCTCCCAACCCTTGTACCAAGGGCAGTTGTCGGAAACGTCGATCATGTTGTCACCGTTGAATCCAGAGATGGGGACAAAGGGAACAGTCTTGGGGTTGTAGCCAACCTTCTTAATGAAATTGGATGTCTCCTTGATGATTTCCTGGTAACGGGCCTCGGACCATTTGGTGGTGTCCATCTTGTTGATAGCAACGATGATCTGCCTAACACCCAGAGTGTAGGCAAGTAGGGCATGCTCGCGAGTCTGACCATCTTTGGAGATACCAGCTTCGAACTCACCAGTACCAGCAGCGATGATAAGAATAGCGCAGTCGGCCTGTGAGGTACCCGTAATCATGTTCTTGATGAAGTCACGGTGACCAGGGGCATCTGCATGGAAAATTAGTGAATGCTATCAAAAGTTTTACGGAAGACTTACCAATGACGGTTACATAGTATTTGGGAGTCTCGAACTTCCATAGCGCAATGTCGATGGTGATACCACGTTCGCGCTCAGCCTTTAGCTTGTCGAGCACCCATGCGTACTTGAAGGATCCCTTGCCCAACTCGGCGGCTTCCTGTAGAAGACGGTGTTAGACAACATGGGATCGAGTTGCCGATAAGAGATTTCGCGCAATCGCAAGCGCGGGGCAGATTTTGCCCCACCAAAGAAATCTCAAGGCTGTAAGATGGATCATAAGCAAGGAGAGTTTCTAACCTTCTCAAACTTCTCAATAGTACGCTTGTCGATACCACCGCACTTGTAGATCAGGTGACCTGAGAGACGTGAGATTGAGATGGGGAGGTCGGAAATGGGTTATTCCCTACCGGTGGTAGTGGATTTGCCGGAGTCAACGTGGCCGATAACGACCACGTTGATGTGCATCTTCTCTTTACTGTGTTGAAGAGCATGGTCAGCAGCCGTCCTGTGCACGATTTGCACGGTGGAAGGGGGTGCAGAACGGTGTAGAAAACAAGGCTACTTACCCCATGATGGCGGTATTTTTTCGTATCTGCTTTAGAAATTTGGTATTTGTTGCGAGGTTTTAGAAGGTAGGGAACTGAAGGTCAAAGTCAGTCATCGCTGCACATAACTGAGCGATGATAGACAACTTACTACTCAGATGTTCTGCTTGAGAAACGGTGTGAGGACGAAGAGGAAAAGAAGAGGGGCCATGGCGAAGGAATTTTCAGTTTTGTGCGTCAGAGTCTTAGCGGCAATTAGCGGCTAAGCTAAACTCCATTCTGAATCCACACAACTCACTACGTAAGGTAGTATCCTTCAGTTGCCACAAGCTCACCGTTGTGTATGGCTTTGAGTTGCGAGCACAGTAGGCGCTGACAATCATGGCTGCTGGTCAGACCATAGCACAGCTTGTTCAAACCACTTGCTACTCATTGATTCTATTAGAGGCATTGCCCGACTGCGTGTGATTCTCGGCACATCTTTTTCCCAGGCATTAGTTTCATAATGTACATATATCGATTAGCCTCCTTCGACCCTGAAGATTGAGTCTTGTTGGTGCACAAACACTATTAGGATTTAACGTCACTCCAATGCTGCCTTCTGCAGAAGACTCTTAAAGCACCCTAACCGTAACCCTAAGTCTCTGGTTGAGAGAGACCCAGGTATGCCCAATTTGACCAACACAAGATAGTTTATGGAGCGTTGACCATTGGCAATCTGCGCAAAGGCCTATTAGGAGGGTAGCCATATTTCTTAGCCCTCTGGCAAGAATCCTCTCTGACATGTTAAACCCCCGCAACATGTTCCATAACTCTAGGATATTCTGAGGTGAAGACTCATGACACGCTTATCCGAGTCCTGGGAGTTGGTTGGGTCAATTCTGCAGCGTTGGCTCACTCGTTTCGTACAGGTGGGGCACCTGGGATGTGTTAAAGAAAGATCGTGGTAATGGGATCATTAACTTGCCTAACACCCATCCAAGACCAGATGCTAAACCACCAGTCACCATGCTACTAACCATGTCCCTCTTCCTGACTCTTCCCTCGCCATCCTTTGCACTCAGGCTTTCGCTGTCACTTCCCCCAGCACTCATTGCGCTCCGAGGTCTCTGAGGTGACGTCCTATGACCGGAAGCTGACCCACCTGTTCTTGGGGATCGCAATGGAAATGCGCTCTTGCTTAGAGCGGCAGCTGCACCCCTCGCCACGTCAAACAATCCCATTGGGGCTTCCTCATTAGCGGCTGCTCGGCTAGGGTCTCGTGGCTTCCGTATGATCGGACTGTTGTCTCTAGAGAAATCGCCGGGAAGTCTTCGGTCACCTTTGTCATCCCAACTTTTTTCTTCCTCTACCTCCCGAGCGATAAGAAGACTCATCTCTTCCTCGCACCGGCGCCATACGCTTAATATTTCGGACAACGCTGACGTGGGTGCTAGAAGCAGTGCCTGAGATAGGAGCTCCATGCGTTGCTCTAAGCGTCGAAGGGATGACAGACCAGCAGACTTGCTAGATTGATGACGGCCAGCTTGATATGCAGCTCGCCATGAGATGTCGTCGCCTCCATTCGCTGAAGTGCTAGACGAAGTGGGGTTGTTTGGGTTTGGCACGTTAGATGGCGATAGTCGATTAATCACATAAGAATAAGCTGTATCAAAATCCTCCTCGGTCAAGGCAGCTTCGATGGCCATGCCAGTAATCCTTCGCTTGGCAGCCAGCGATTCGTGATTGGGATCTGGCTCCGTTGATGAGGTAGTGCCTGAAGATTGTCCAAGGCCTGCTGCGACTAAGTTCTCACCAATTTTAACAAGGTCATCTAACTTTGTGTAGCTTCGCGGATTTTGATCAAGTACTTTTCCTATCAACGAAAGCGGATCTTGGTGAGCCCGGATGTTGACAGGCTGTAGTGGAACGCCCTGCTGGAGTGTCAGGGAATAGAATGACAGAGCGTGGGTGGCCAAGAGCAGCGATTGTATCTGGTTGAAGGATTTGGACTGAGGGAAATAGTCCCGGAACGTGGTTATACTAAGTCTTGAATCAGTCTCTATTACAATACCACGTTGGTTCAGGCTCGTACATTTCAGAAGCTTTACGAACTCCACCACGGGTTCTGTTACCGTTGCTGGCGGCATCGTAAGACGACATTGCGGAGTTTAGCACAGTTTTCTCTAACATTTCTACAGGCAATGGTGCTGGACGCTGTGTGCAATACGTATCTACTGCAAGCTTGTAACCTTTGTTGAAATGATTAGTATATAGGTCACTATAAGTAGTGACTTCAGGACATGATAGGGCAACCATGGGATGCAATAGTAAACTCACAGGAAGCACTTAAGATCGCTTTCAGTATTTCGATTTCCATATCTACTCTCCTAATCTTGCAGAATGCACCCCGAGGATCTTCGGAATCTTTTGAGTCTTTTGCATTCGGTTGCCAATTCCAATCGCGTAGCCAAAGTACCTGATGCCGAATAGTATCCCATGCCTTCTCATCTCTTGTTTTTGCATGAACTTTGAATAAAGCTTTGCGCAACTCTGCTATCTGATCACTCTCAGTTCCGGAAACACTAAGCTCAGCTACACTTTTGCAGGTCTTCGGGTGCCCAAATGTCTCCAGAGTGTAGGCCGAAGCTAGGAGAAGATAGGCTAGGGATATCGAGGACCGGCTGGGACTCGTGAGTGGATTCTGAGCTCCTAGTAGTGAGTCGTATAGAAGATGAGCTCGTGACAAATTGCCGTAATAGCCTTGAGATATATTGGTGTTCATAATGGTATCTGCGTCTTGTAAAGGAGGTGGGCTAGGCAGATCCATAAGTTGCGCTACACGGACAAGAATATTACGAGAACCTTCCAAAGTCTCAACAGTAGAGCTAATCGTAGCATATAATGTCGCTAAACCTGCTTGCATATATCGTTCCCTCCATGATTGCGGTAATCTCTCCGGTTCTTGTTGGAAGCCATCGCCCCAATCGCCGTAATCAACATCACCAGGTCCGTCCCACTGCACAATTGCTTTTACAGCTCGGGGAAAGTCTCTGACTGCCAGCTTCAACAGCCATTCGTTAACATGAGCCCAGCCACCGGTTGTATGGTCCGTGGTGTCGGACTCGCTGGGTTCGCTCATAGGTCCGTAGAGCGGGGCTAAGACAGAGCTGCTGCGCCTCTGCCGGTTATCCAACTTTCGACGCTTTCTTCCATTCTCTCCATACATCCAAGGACCAACTAACCCCCTTAAATCCCTCCCTATTTCCGACTGCTCATTCCCAGTCCTGATACGAGCGGCTTCGGAAAGTAATGAATGTATAGCGGGACTTCCATCAAGTCTCTCAAAGTCATCCAAAGAATATGCAGGGGCGCGATGTGGGTAGTACTCGTAATCCAGCCTGAGAAGCGGGCATAAGGTTGAGACCATCCACGTCCTTAGATACTCGGAATGATCCACAAATGGCCCCAACAGTTGTGCCACAAGTGGTAGCGATCCTGTCTCCGAATCTATTCTATGCGCTCGATGTAGGAGGAAGGTCGTAAAGGTGTCAGTAGATCCGTCTAAGAATGACCTTGGGTTAGCCAAGGGAAGTAAATGTAATTTTTGGACACGATGAGCTGCGTCATCTTCGGAGGATTCTTGCTCAGAGATGTTCAAAGTTTGTAAAGCTGCATCTTTGTGTCCAATGGAAGGATTCGCTGACAGGTGGCGTAGGAGGTTTACATATAGCGCCGGATCAGTACTTTCGGGCAGGAATGTCAAGATTATTCGAAGGATGAGTTCAAGCTTCAAGGTCTGCGGTTGTTGTGTCGTGAGTTGGTTTAATCGTGGTACATCGGCATCAGTGGCCAAGCGAACAGCTTCAAGGATTACTTGAGCTCTTTGGTAGGACGGGGAGCCTGCCATAGGTTCATTTACTCCAGAGCTTCGTTCATAATGGATGATAGCATGTGCTTGGGGAACTTGGAAGAAGAGGAAGCTCAAGGTTAAGTTACGGACACCTGCACAGACCAATCATGCAGCATAGGGCTATTCTAATCACGCTATCTTTCTCTAGGGCTGATCCGCAAAGCTGGGTTTTATCTCAGCTTCTCAGTCTCGAAAGCCGGTGTTACAGCTTCATCTCGAAAATTGGAGTCGTCCTCGACCGCCCAAACACAACGCATGCACTAAATTCGGCATTTCATATGTTTAGCATAGGCTGCTGATTTGCACTTTTCTAGACAGGCAAATCACTCAGTCATGATTCGATCGCGTCGTTGAATCACCGCATTAGTTCCTCATAGAATTCCAAAGCTGCAAGACGTACGGAGGAGCTTTCAGCTATCAGCCGAGCCTATGCTCAGCTGACAATCCGTGAAACTGCAAAGTTCTACTTCTCTAGGTTTTTCTTTCTCGGATAGTCAAAATCAAAAGGGGGCCATAGTAGGATGAATAAGTCACCAAGCCTTTCTCTGCTCCAGAGAGAAATTATTCAAGATCGTATATACCCAGAAAAATGCGCAGCACCAAATCTCTACTACTGTTTCAATGCAAACTGACCAACTGCAAGTAGTTTTATTGTTGGTAGGGCCTCTGTTGTTTGCCTTGTTGATACTTATTGGACATTTTTACAATCTCATCTAACTCCCTGTTCGGTCTTCCCAAGCTGCGTGCAGTGCTGAAATTTAATTCAACAATTTGAGACCGGGTTCCCGTTCAGATAAATTGTTCTCCTTGCTTGAGCAGCTTGCTCTCCCTAAGACTTTGGGAAAGATCAATTGTGTAAGGGAGCGTTTTATAACAGAAAGCAAGCACGTTCTTCTCCGTTTGATGAAGGCTCCATTAGCATTCCTCAGAGCGACTTGGGCTACTCGCTGGTTTCAGCAACTATGGTCATCCATCAAAACTCCACAGAAGACTTTCGGAAATTCTATGAAGAAGAGCTTTGAGACAGGACGGCCAGCAGCATTCACGTGATCATTCAATGGCGTCATACCTTAAAGTTAGTACTAGGGTCACTTTAAGGTACTTTAGTGGGGCGGATTAACAATCATCAAACCAAAGGCTTCTTCTCAAGTCAACTCAGAGGATTGTTCCATTCTATGCTTCACCGAATCGACCAATTATCAAGTCAATTCACCAACAACATGGCAGTAGTCTTCGACGAAAACGTACCCGATATCAATCTGTACACCGCGCAGACTCCAAATGGCATTAAGATATCAATTACTCTCGAGGAACTTGGGTACGGTGCCTCTGCACGCCATTGAAATTCTCACTGATTGTTTGTGCGCATCTCAGCCTCTCATACAAAGTCAACGCTATCGACATGAAGGCCAGCGTCCAGAAACAAGACTGGTATCTCGCATTGAATCCCAATGGCCGTATTCCCGCCCTCACAGACACCTTTACCGACGGGAAAACGATTCGGCTCTTTGAGTCCGGTTCCATAATGCAATATCTGGTCGAGCAATACGACCCCAAACATCTCATTAGCTACCCCAAAGGTTCCCGTGAATCCTACGAAGTTAACAACTGGGTCTTCTTTCTTAATGCAGGAGTCGGTCCGATGCAAGGTCAGGCAAATCATTTTAACCACTACGCTCCAGAGAAGATCGAATATGGTGTCAATCGCTACGTGAACGAAACCAGGCGCCTGTACGGTGTGCTAGACAAACACCTCAGTGAATCCAAATCAGGGTACCTTGTCGGGAATAAATGCACCATCGCCGACATCGCGCACTGGGGCTGGATCGCGGCCGCGGGCTACGCAGGCATTGACATGTCAGAATTCCCGCATCTGCAAGCATGGGAAGACAGGATGTTGAAGAGGCCAGCAGTGGAGAAAGGAAGGCATGTGCCGAGTCCACACAAAATCAAAGAGATGGACAAGGAGTCTATCGAGAAGGCTGCAAAGGAGGGCAGGGAGTGGATACAGCGGCAGCAGGCAGAGGACGCAAAAAGGAAGCAATGACCGTAAAATCTTCAGTGTGATGGCATATCACGCTGCAATCTTTTAAGTATTCACCATTGAAAGCATTGGACCGTAGTATTTCCCTGAACTTCTGGTTTTGAAATAATGACCATCGTTTAATTATCTCTCTTTTCTTCAGCTGTGTTCTGATCTAGTTGTTCTTGTCCTCCGTTCGTATCTTCTCTCAGTGAAATACTTACTTCCTCCTGCTTTGCGATTACCAGCCGTCTTGCCACACGTAGGTTTTTTGTTCAGATGTTGCTCTTTCACGAGGTTTCCGCATATGCCAAGTAATGTCCAGCCTACGTCATCATCTATTCGAAGATCGGGTAAAAGCATCAATTATTTTCCGAATTGATGTCCATCGATCGGGCGTATCTGTGGAGCCTCTAACGGTCAGTCTGTCAGATCGATACGACTATATATTCGGGTGCAGACTACTGCCTATCGTTTTCACGTCTTGCACTCTTAGTTGTTGATGCCTGATGGTTGCCTGATCTTGTCACGTGATAGCGCGCAAATCTGGCGTTTGCCTGTTGGTGCCTGGAGCCCCTCACACCGACTCGGCGCTCCTCCGTCGTCTACGGCTAATCATGCACGATAGGAATAACCGAAGCCTACCGCCTTATAAACCGAGCACGCCGCTTTTGAAATCCAACAGACATAGAATCCTACAAACTTACAAACCCTTCCTCTTCTCAATTCGAAAGGAGCAATTATCCGACTAAAAACCAAGTGATCCAGTACAATGCCTCCGAAGCGTAAAGCTGCGCCAGCAAAGCAAGCGAGTAAAGGCAAGGCCAAGCAGCCGAAGCAGGATGGACAAAAGGCAGTCTCGCACGACATTGACATTCCAATTGATGAAGGCTTCAAGGAGGATGGTAAGATTCCGCCGTCGGAGGCGCAAGCGAGCTGTCGAGCTGGTGACATTGAAATAAGCGAGGCTGGCTGAGAATTGATACAGTCGACTCCAAAGTCTATGTTGATGAGGATGGAATTATCTTTGACGCTTCTTTGAATCAGACCAACATTGGGGGAAACAATAACAAAGTTTGTCGAGCTCAACCAGACAGATTGCCAAATTCTCGCTTATTCCTTTTTTCAGTTCTACAGATTGCAGTTATTGTGGAACGAGGAAGAAGACAAGTACTGGGTCCACACACGCTGGGGCCGCGTCGGCGAATACGGCCAAGCCAAAACCATGGGTCCGTTCTCTCTGGACGAGGCGCACAAAGAATTCAACAAAAAGTTCAAGGACAAGTCCGGCCACGCGTGGGACGACCGATCAGAGCCTGCAAAGAAGGGCAAGTATACCTTCCTCGAGAGAAGTTATGAGGATGACGAAGACGAGCCTGTCAAGAAAGAAGAAGACGAAGATGAGCCAAAGATTGACAGCAAGCTCCCGCGCCAGACGCAACGACTTATGGAGTTGATATTCAATCAGAATCATTTCAATGCGGTCCTGGAGGGTATCGGGTACAACGCTAATAAGCTGCCCTTGGGCAAGCTGTCGAAATCGACCTTGAAACAGGGGTTTGAGCATTTGCATGAGCTGGCGAGTCTGATCAAACATCCGAGCTTGGCTGGAAACAAGTATAGTACCAGTCAAAAAGAAGTAAGTTGAAAACCCGCTCCTTTGAAAGCTTCCAGGCATTTAATTTTTCCATGGACTTTTTCCATGGGCGGCATTGCGTCGTTTCTGCATCGTACTGTACTGTTTCCACCTGGAGTCTTGCCATATTTCGTCATTTTTGTCTCGAATTAAACCTCTCGACTATCCGTCCCTTTTCTGCTAACAACATAATGGCTGTAGGCAATTGAGGATTTCTCGAACAAGTACTATTCCACGATCCCTCATGAATTCGGCCGCAATCGACCCACATTGATTGACAACAACGAGATACTACGCAAAGAAGTGTCCATGCTGGACACCCTGACAGACATGGAAGTTGCCAACACCATCATGAAGACGACAGGCGACAAAGACAAGGACGCCGAAAGCGTCAACCTCCTGGACAAACGTTTCCAGGAGCTCAAAATGGAGGAAATGTCTCCCCTGGACCACAAATCCAACGAATACAAAGCCCTCGCCGACTACCTGATCAAATCCTCCGGCACAAGCCACGGCATCCGCTACCGCCTCGAAGAGATCTTCCGCATCGAGCGCGTCGGCGAATCCGAACGCTTCGCAAAATCCGAATTCGCCAAGCTCAAAGAAAAAGACAAGCGCCTGCTCTGGCACGGCTCCCGCACCACAAATTACGGCGGCATCCTATCCCAAGGCCTCCGTATCGCGCCCCCGGAAGCGCCGTTGAACGGCTACGCCTTTGGCAAAGGCGTCTACATGGCCGACATCTCCAGCAAGTCGGCGCAATACTGCATGGCCGGCATGAGCGGCGGCACCGGCCTGCTCCTCCTGTGCGAGGCCGAACTCGGCAAACCCATGTACGAGATCCCGTCGGGCGACTCCAACGCCCAGGAGCAGGCCAGGAAGCACAACGCCATCTCCACCCTAGGCGTGGGCCGTACGGCACCGCTGGGATGGGTCGATGGGGCGTCTATTCATGAGAGCTTGGAGGGGGTTTCGGTGGTAAGTTAGCGCCTGCTGCTTTGAATTAAATGGGGTCTGAGCTGAGCTGAGCTGAGCTGAGCTGTGTGTACTGTAGCCGGATACGGACCAGGGCGTGGGGCCGAACAAGGCTGCGAATGCGAATGGCTATTTGCAACATAATGAGTATATCGCCTATGATGTGGCGCAGTTGCGGTTGAGGTATCTGTTCCGGGTTGGGATGTGAGGAGCTGAGCTGGTGTGTACGGGTTGAGCAAAAGCGTTCTGCATGGTTGTGGATGGCTGGTGGGTTCTCGTTCGTTGGGTGACGATGGGATGTGGGCTCTGCTGGGTGTAAATGATGTTGGACAGGTTTTTTGATATATAGATAATGGATTAGTGAAGCCGATGTACCGTTTACTGGTTGCATCCGAGAAGTATACTCGGGGAGTCAGTGATACCTCATGGAGAGGTGGTCGTGCTTGAAAAGCGAGCGTCTTCGCGCATGTTTATAGATTTCGTTCACTGTATATGTGCTTCTCACTGCACATGTGCTTCTGGTGTAACATGCTGCATATGCGAAGGAAAGAGTCTGAGAGAGAAAGTATGTGAAGCTAATTAATGAGAGATAGGTTTGGGCTCCATAATTTCCAAACCTACCATAAGCAGTCCCCGTTGGATTCGAGGATTAACAGATCGATCCCAGCTACCCTACAAGTCGTACTCGGGATCATTAATACAGCAAAGCCGATTCTTCTACTGGGTCCCCTCAAGCCACGCGCTACAACCCATCCCCAAAATAGAACGTCTTCATCCATCTCTGATCCAACTTGCTTCCCTCCTCATAAAACCGCAAATCCGTCGCCAATCGAATCCTGCCGCTCTCATCCTCGTTCTTCGTCGCTCCGTGTATCATCCACGGGCTATGAAACACCACGTCGCCAGCCTCATAGTCGGCAACCAACCACCTCCTGCCTCTGCCCTCTTTTTTCAAAAACGCCTCTGCGTCATGGCTCAGATGCCCGCCCTCGCCCATATGCTTGTTGAACGCATTGACTCTCTCCTCCGGGCTCATATCCTCTGCCTCCTGCCGCTGCAGGAACTCCTTCTCGCAGGCTTCGCCAATCGCGCAGCTGTTCTCCAGATACATGAGGCCGCCGCCCGCGGCGCTGCAGTCGCCAATGGGCACCCAGGCGGTGGCGAAGACCGGGTCGCCGGCGCGCAGGAAGAGCTGGTCGTAGTGGATCCCCGTGCTGAGGCTCTGCGGCACGTTGTGGCGCAGGAGGCCGCGGCTGAGCATCACTTCTTTGTCCCAGCCGGTCAGGGTGCGGATGAACGAGCGGAGAGAGGGGTGGGCGAGGAAGGAGCGGTAGGAAGGGTGCGAGTGGATGGAGTCGAGGAGGGATTGCGAGGCTTGGATGGGGGTGCCGCCTAAGCCCTGGTGGTTGAGGGGATCGAGCGCGGGGTTGAAGATTCCAACGCGGGGGGACGTGGAGGGAGCGATGATACCGGTGGGACTGATGTGGGAGAAGTAGCTAGGTTGGAGTTGGAGGTTAGCTAGGTGAATGATGCTAGGCAATTGGAATTGCTGGGATCATGGGCGCAGGGCGGAGTGGGGTTGGGAATACAGTTCTCGCATGTCGTAGACATCTTCTCGAGGGATGAGGTGCTTGACCCAGAGATAGCCGTCGGTTTCGTAACGCTTCCGCATCTCCTCTAGAGGCGTGGATAGGGCCGTGGGTCGCAGCCAGGAAATGGTGTTGCTATCCACGTAGTTGCCATGGTTGGAGCGAAGTTTGGGGAGCTCCTTGGGGGCGAAAGAAAGCTCGTGAGCGGGCTGCAGGGGACGCTGGACTTCTGTCATAATGATGGTGACTTGGACAAAATCTTCTAGAAACTTGAAAGTTGAAACTTAGGCAAGCAAGACGGAATACAGAGGAGATGTTTGAGCGTATAAATATCAAAGTACAAATACATGATAACTATGCCGGTGGCAATAATTATTAATATCAGACCATGTATAAGACAGCATAGCATACATACTGCGTCTGACCGTCCAGACAAAATCGGATTCTGATGCTTCCCCACACAAGGCTATGACGAAAGCGGCGCAGTGACAAGAAACTATACGGTACTTCAACCACTACTCCGTACTAGAATATTACCTTCACCCTCTGGAGATGGAGAACCGCTCGAATGACCATAGCCAGCATATGGAGATGATAGGGGGCATCTCCCGATTTCCATACTGCTGGAGCACTGCTGATCTGTGGCACAGCTTTGCGATTGTTCCAAACAGGAATATCGAAAATACTGTGTTAGTAGTATCTACAGTTGATCTTCGGTGGGGTGGCTCGATGATTATTGGCGAGATAGGGCGAGGCAGACGTCAGCGTACATCCGAGCAGACGGGGTTTCGAATCCTTCGGTTTCTCACATCACACCCTGCACTGTTTCTGCATCTGGTGCCTTGGGGCATCCTTCTGAAGAAAGCGTTCGTCCTTCCGACCTATGAAAGCAATGTTTCACTGCGGACGGTCTTGCCAGGCACCGAAGGATTTCTGAGGCTTATCTGTCAACTAATGTTCGATTTTACCCAATGTATATCAAATGTTGACAGTTTACGCTATCTACGGTGATACTCTGCCTCAGTCTTATGTTTTTTCAGCTGCGGCACAGCTGGTTGCTGCCTGTGCAATCAAGCCTGTTATGACGTCCGATCCTCATGGCGTAGCTGCAACTTGGTGGCCTCGTTGCTTTGAGCAAAGCGAATGGTGTGGGGGGAGCCTTTCATGTTCCCCATGGCTATCACACGTTGGCGACAGGTAGATAAGGAGGCGCTTCCAGCAGTCTTGTTCATGTCTCTGTTTCCATTCAATTGCGCGCTGGAAGCTTTGCTAGAGAATCATTGCAGTGCAAGACTTCTTGCCAGTTGACGAACGTCTCAAATTGCATTTGCTTCAGTCGATCACTGTGTTGGAAACTTTATTAGGAATAGACTCTTTGCGTCCACAACAATGTCTTCCAAAGGCCCGCCTCCCCCAGATGGTAATCAGAGTCAACAGCAAGCTTTGTTTGTTATGACTATCTTCATGTTGACCTTGTCTTGCGTCTTCGTCGGCCTAAGAGTCTTGACGCGGGTATGGGTAGTCAAAGGCCTCTGGTGGGATGATTGGTGCATTATCATGGCAGTGGTATGGCTGTATTCCCACTCTCACCCTCCGATCACTGACAATGACGACAGCTAGGCACCATAGTTGGAGCCGGACTTGATTTTCCGGAGTTTGACCTCGGTTATGGAAGACATAGATATTATATTAGCGATCCCGACTACAGTAAATTCGAGTATTACAGCTACGGAGAATGGATTCAGACATTTGCTACCCTCATGTGGACCAAAGTCTCCATATGCTTCTTCCTGCTTAGGATACCGGTTTCGAAAAAGCTCATCAGACCTCTTCAAGCCTCGATTGTGATATTGATTGTGTCGAACATAATCCTCACTATTCTGTGGATCGTTCAATGCAGGCCCATCGCTGCTACATGGAACATGAACATTCATGGAGATTGTTTCAGCAAGGAACAGCTGCTCAACATCATTCTCTCCCAAGCTAGTAGGCCCTTCCCAACCCTTCTACTCGTCGGAGCATATTCCTAACACTTCCAAAGTTATTTCTGCAGTCTCGGATTTCCTTCTCTCAGTATTCCCCATTCTTATTCTCTACAAAGTGCAGATAAGCCTACAAAGGAAGATCGGTCTCTGCATGCTCATGGGTCTTGGAGTAATGTATGCTTTCCAACCACCCCTTGGAAACCGTATCAGAGGATACAATTCTCACTAACCACCCCCTCCAGCACCGGCGCTTGCTGCATCGTGCGAACAGCTCTAAACGCAGAAAGCGAATCGGACGACGTGACCTGTACGCACCCATCCCAAATCCAACCCCCATTACCAAATCCCCACTAACAGCTTCCCCAGGGGCGAGCATACCAAATTGGATGTGGCGATGTAAATCCCCCCTCCCCCCCCCTTTCCCCCCCCTTTCCCATCCACCCACTGACCATTTCCCCTCTCCCAGGCCTCGAAGTCAACTTCGGCATCGCGGCCGCCTGCATCCCAGCCCTTTATCCCGGGTACACCGCCCTTTCGCGCAAAATCACCTCCTACCGGAGCAGTCGCCGCAGCTCGCATTCGAAATCCGAAAAACAGCTCCTGCCACCACCGGCGGTACCAGCGACCGATGGCGTTGTATTGGCACCACCGCGCACGGCGTATCGTCCGCAGGGAGTGTGTGGGGAGGAAGCGGATGGGATCAGGCGGACGACGGAGATCGAGGTAAGGAGGTCGTCGGATTTGGATGTGGAGTTGGGAGATCCGGCGGAGCAAGAGGGAAGGACGGGGACGGGGACGGGGACGGGGTGGTGAATATGAAGTTTCGAGGCATAGAGAGTAGATGTATTTTGGTGATTAATTGCTGGATTTGGAATTGGGAGTTTGGTGATTTACGAGTTGTTTGATTCTTAGCCCTATGAATACTGTCTTTTGTTTATTCTTAGATGAAGTAGCGCTCATGCCCTAAATCAGATTGTCTCTATCAATCCAGTGTCAAAGTACAGAACTCAGCAAAAATCGTTTACTTGCTGCAGCATTAAAACTAGAGAGTACCTACCTTAAGGTATGGTTGAGTGCAAAAGGTCGCCGCCTCAGGAGTCAGGAGTCAGGACCTCAGACGTGCGAGGCTAAGCCTCTTCGGGTTAGCTCTGCTTACCTCGCGAGCTCAGTGCAGCTTCCGTAGTAGGCAAAGCGCTAACCTGAAGGGGCTTAGCCCTACACCTCTGAGGTTCTGAGGCAACGCTATTGTACCTACTTTACTCTTATTGTAGTAGGCCAACCGCATCCTGTGTTGGCTACTCCGTTGACTACTCCGGTACACGTACAACTCGCACCTCTACAGATATTCCACTCCCTCCTCCCTCGCCACTCCTTCACACAGCAAGACCTGCGTACCAGATAACCGATGGATCGACTCGCCGGCCCGTCACCTTTTCGGTCTGCTGGCCTAGATGCATGTCCCAAAACATGCCCAATTCTGCCGTCCCGGGTGCTCATGCTTGTCTGTTAGCCCTGTGCCGGCACTTATCTTGCGGTGAGGAACAGGCCGAGGTTGAGGCTGCGCGGTGAATTTTACGCCGTCTCCTGCTTCTTGCCATGCCACTCTTTGTCGAGCAGATAGGGAGCTTGACGATATTTTCCGCTCTCCTCCGCTGTATCCTCCCCCCCAAGACTTTCTTTCGCAGGTTCAACTGAAGAATCAATCCCATTCCTGGTAAGGGACTATACTGCTTTCACTGGGATGCGTAGTCAATACAAGGGACTGTTTCAAATTGGCATGCTATTCAAAGATTTCCTGGCATGAATTATGCTGTGGCTTCGTATTGCTTTGCTCGGCTTGCTCATCCATGCATGTTCTATTCCCCAAAATAACAGATATCGCTTATCCTTGTCTTTGCAATATTCAAATGGATGCCGTCTCTACGCCATGGTCCCACGATAATGCAAGCCTGCTTGTATGTGCCACTCAGCTGGAACCATTATCCTTCATCCAGTATCTACAATCCCACATACTTTGTCAGCTCATTGTAGATGCCGTGGAAAGAGATTGTCGTTTTACATGCTTCTTTTTCCTTGATATATTGGTGACAGCTGCACAAAATGTTCTTCTCCATCTTCAGTCCTGTCACCGGTGCTATCTCTAAATCCCACCTATACACCTTGCTTACTATCTCAAGATGGAAAACCCCCCACAGTTTGACCATGACTTGCCCCCTATGTTTTTTGTTCAGAGGCCCGCCGTCCTTACTGTTGGGATTTTGTTCCCTACTCTCGGAACAATCATGGTTGGTCTCCGCCTATGGAGCAGCAGCCACAGGAAAGCAGGGTTGGGCATTGATGACTGGCTTATTCTGCCAGCGTTGGTCAGTGGAACTTATCTCCCCCGTCCAAGTTGAAGCCGAGTAAGGTTGTGCTTAAGGCTTTACGCGACAGGTTCTCATGACAGGCTGTGGTATCTGCTTCATTGTGGGTTTGTTTACCGCGACGCTTTTTGCTTTCCTTTGTGCTAACAGTGGCATAGGATATGTAACCCAATCTATCGGTGCCGACTCCCCGCCGGTGAACCTTTTCGAGCTTGTTACATCTGACCCTCCTTCCCAAGTGGCACTTGAGAAAGTAAGATCTCTCTATCCGGTACCTTTGCTGAATAGCCATATCGAGGACGACGTGCACACCAATAGAGCGTTCAAGGGTCTAACCTGCTTATAGATTGAATTCGCGCTGAACCTGTTGATGCCCCTCAGTCTATCATTTATTAAACTATCAATCGTGTTCTTCTACCGCAGGATCTTCCTTGGTCGAGCCTTCACAGTCACAAGCTGGGTTATCATCATTTTGGTTATTGCCTGGGGAGTCTCCTTTTCCATCGCTGTTATCACCGGATGCGGCCAAAACCTCACAGCCTGGTGGAGTAGTCTTGCGTTTGCAGGTCTCAAGTGCGTCAAACTTTTCGATCTCTTGCTGGAATTCTCCGTCTCGGACGTTATCATCGATTTTGTTTTGTTGATAGTGCCAATACCATTGGTAAGCCTTCCCATAAGATCCATCAACGTAGTCTCATACTAGCCCGCTAATTTGGGGTGTAGGTTTTCCGCCTACAAATGGCAACGACATGTAAGATTGCCGTCTGCGGCATTCTGATGGTAGGGGCTCTGTAAGCCTATCCTTCCCCGTCAATTTCAGCTTGAAGCCAGTTACTGAGCGACCGTCCAGGGCCATCTCCTGCGGCATCGCCCGCATGTATTACTGCATCCAGTTTCTGTCCCCAGCTCGTGAGTTCATGCCCCATCCCTTGCAAAGCAAGGACCCCCAGATACTTACAGAACGAAGTTCAGTTCCGCTATCCAAACTACAACGGTGACTCCTCCACACATCCTCCACAATACCACAGCTAAGCCCCTCTCCAGGCGTCGTCAGCGACCTCGTCTTCTGGCAAATGATCGAAGTCGGTGTCGGCGTCATCGCCGCCTGCCTCCCCATGCTCCGTCCCGTCCTGCACGCCGTTGCCACCTCCAACATCCTGCAAAAAGTCCGCAGTGCGCTATCCAACGCCAGACTCCTCGGAAGAAGCAAAGACAAGAGCAGGGATCGAACCTGGAAACCTACCCCCGGTAACGCAGAAACGGAATCTCAGTCCTCGCAGAGAAGGATCGTTGGTTGTGAGGATACGGGGATGCAGAAGCCACAGCACGTCGAGTCGTACGCTTTGGGGCCAATTTCGGCGAAGGGCGGTTGGAGTAAGGCGGGGGAGACGAGCCCGGGGGGTAGTATTTACGTGGAGGATAAGACTTTTCGGTCGGTGGACCAGGTTTAAAAAGGACGGTTTAATATGGGTAAGCGGTGTTGGAACTGCGTACAATAGTGACTGTCATGAATATGCTCCGTTCGTCGTGTGGATCTAAACCATGAAGGACTCTATACCTTAGCCAGTACTCAGTAAGTCACATTTAAGGCACTCAGTAGGTCACATATGGAGCACTCAGTAAATCATAAAGCACTAGACGAAGCATTTTTAAGGCTTTCTAGAACAAATCAAGTATTTACGAGGTGCAGTGAAATTGTCTTGCTGATTTTTACGAATTCTGCACTATTTGAAGATTTGCACTCAATCTTGATGAGACTCTTGACACAGATTTCACAATCAACGATTGATATTCGCGTCGCTTAAAATAACAACCGTAGAGATCGCGCTTCGCATTAACTCGACACCTTCCAAATACGTACAATGCCTCTTGTACGCAAACGTCGCGCAGTAAGTAATTCTTAAGAAGCTCAAGCCTTTACCAATTTTTCTCGCGTTCAGCAAGCCGAAGCCTCACCCACCCCACCGCCAACGCGTCGCCGACGCTCCGCCTCGGCCTCAGAAGCTTCCTCCATAGACGAAAACATCGACGGAGAAACAGGACTAGACGGCGAGACCCAAGATGGCAGCAGCAATGAACAAATGGTCAAGAAACTCGTCCGGCTCGCGCTCGCCAGCGAATACTCGCGGCAGCCGATCCGACGAGCAGACATCACCGCCAAAGGTCCGTCGGCGCTTCCACCTCTATCAGAAGAAAAGTAACTGATTGATACTGACACCCGCTTCCCCAGTAATGGCCCCCAACACCGGCCGCCAAGTCAAACACGTCCTCGCCTCCGCAAACCACCACCTCCGCACCACCTTCGGCATGGAACTCACCGAACTCCCCCAAAAAGAAAAAATCACAATCTCCCAAAAGCGCGCCGCCCAACGCTCTCAATCCTCCACCGCCTCCTCAAACGCCTACATCCTCACCTCCACCCTCCCCCCCCGCTTCCGCACCCCCGCCATCCTCCCCCCCTCGCGCATCCCCTCTTCGAGCTCCGAATCCGCCTACACAGCCCTCTACAGCTTCGTCATCGCCATCATCGCCCTCTCCCCGCGCGGCACCATCCCCGAATCCCGCCTCGAGCGCCACCTCAAGCGCATGAACGCCGACAACTACGTCCTGGGCGAGAAGACCGAAAAGGTGTTGAAGCGCATGGAGCGCGAGAACTACATTGTGCGCGTGCGGGAGCGGGATGGCGGCGGCGAGGAGAGCGTGGAGTTTGTGGTTGGGCCGAGGGGGAAGGTGGAGGTGGGGGAGAGGGGCGTGGCGGGGGCGGTGAGGAGGGTGTATGGGAAGAAGGATGCGGAAGCGGATGAGCTGGATAGGAGGTTGGTGAGGAGTTTGGGGGAGGTGGTGTTGGAGAAGAAGGGGAGGGTGGTGGGGAGGGAGGGGGAGGAGGTCGAGGGGGTTGGGGAGGGGGAAGGGGATGCAAGCAAGGAGCGGAGGAGGTCGGCGAGGGGTGGGAAAAGGGCGAGGGAAGAGGAGGAGGAGGAGGAGGAGGAGGAAGAGGAAGAGGAAGAGAAAGAGGAGGAAGAGGAGAGTGATGGATAGTGCTGGCGCCGCAATCATGCATTTCTTTCTTCTTGACGTTGGGCTGGATGACCGATCTCCAGAGAAGCCCTTCACATTTCAGCCGAAGAGATTGCTCATCTCATCAAGTCTGCATTACCATCATCCCCAAACCCATCACGTCTATCGTACATCCTTCCCTAGCCGACCCGCTATGCAACACCCGCTCGCTCCTAACCAACACCAGGCTATGCATCTAAAAATCTAGTCACGCATGGCACTAGAAGATCAATCGCTATCACTCGCAGGACCGCCGTGGTCGTCGTCGTCGTCGACCACATCAGCGCCGTGCATGAGGGCGAACTCCCCCTTTTGGAGGATATGGCGCAGCTCCGTGTTTCTCGGGTCGACCAGCTCCATGGGTTTCAGCTTGGCTTTGTTGCGTATTCTGTAGACATCGCATCGCCCCTGTTAGCTACATCTCGTCTGTAACCTCGCCAGTTTAGCGCGAAGGGTATGGAGAGCAACTGACCTCGGATCAGCCCCGGCGTCTAGCAGGAGCTCTACTATTGACGATGCGGAATCCAATTGCTCTTCTTGCAGCTCGTTGATGAAGCGGACGGCTTTGTGGAGAGGCGTGTCTTGCTCGAGGCGGTTGATTGGATCGACTTCGAGGCCTTCTTGGTCCAGGAGGGTGTCGAGGACTTCGTCTGCGATTCCTCGATCGTGTCAGCCAGAGACTCTGGCAACCGATTGCTTTCTTATCGAGAGCAGAGGGTTCTAAGCTCGTTGTGAGCACGAGGGAATTACGTACACGCTCCGTGAGCTGCCGCGACATGTAGGCAGTAATTCCCTACGCCATCGGTGGATGTGTTGAGTAGGTGTGCAATCTTGTCCGGCGTAGGAAAACGGGCGAGGAGTTCAGCGAGGAGGTTGGTGTTGTTGCGGCGGCATGCTTCTAGGAGGAGCTCTCGTGGAGAGGCGCCCTAGTTTTGTGTGAGTGTAAGGTCTTGGCAAGTCACGGAAGCAGGACGAGGATGTCAGTAGCAGCTGTAGCTCAGGGAGGGGGGGGCCCACCTCGTCGTCTTCCATGGTGAGGTGCAGAATGTGATTAAGAGCACAGACAGCTGTTGGGGGCTTCAGGCGCAAAGGAGCTGTGCTGAGTGAGGTGAGGTTTGCTTGGTGGAAAAAGTGAGTTCCTGTAGTGGTGTAGTTTGTATCTGCAAACGCAGGGCACCTTCGGAGCAAATGAACATCCGCAAGGAACAATGTTATGCAGCTGTTTATAACAACGTAGTACGTGTTCTGGTTGGTGATATGAAACATGAGATAACTCGCGTCACACGTCACGTGTCACGGCCTTTCATCAGCCCTACGAAACATAGACGTCAACCTGCAGCAGATCCTTTTTCTGCAGGGAAGTTATGAAAGCCAACGGTCATCGTGGCTTTGAACGTACCCTCTACCTGATCACAACCTCATGTCTCGATACAAATCAACAGAAGCTTTAGTTCGACCCCCGTCGTTGTTTAAGCTTCATTGTTTACCCAGCATGACTTGTTTATGTAACCCTATTAAGTCCTCTGCATGGCCAGTGAGTGTCTGTGGATGGCCCGTTTCCTTAAGCTTTCACATCATGGAATGAAAGATACTTACCGCATGCCGGTGGACTGAGTGGCATTGATCGGGGCCTGTCCCGTTGAGAACAAGCATGGAACACGCTCCTGAAAATCAACGCAGACCTTCTACGGTGTTTGAGCAACCAACGGCCTCAAGAGCTGTCTCTGCTTGATTTACTTTTAGAGATTGTCTTGACAGATCTGGTTTTTGTGGTACCGAAAATCCCCATTCCGGTTCTCCCGGGATGGTTACATGATCGGGCCTGCAAAGGAGCTCCTGGTGTCAATTCATGCATCAAGAGGTACCTAGCTCTATTTATCTAAAGCGAGAAAGCATCCGCCGTACCTTTTGCAGGCTCTTAGTTTTGCTCAAGCTTTTTAAAAATATCGCTTCTTCTATTGCATTCTACAGTACAGCGACCCCGTCGGATTCGAGTGTAGATCTAGGAGTAGAGCAGACACGAGCTTTGATTATATCGCCTTATGAGTGGCTTATTACTTTCTACTCATCTCGTATCAAGAGCTCGGCAAAACCCACCATGCCCTGAGATAGAGCACTTGCACCGCCAATTCACTATGATGGCAATGACCTGGGATACTCTCGATCTCAGTTTCGTGTCATCGCAAGTAGGCAAGGAAGCTTCCGATATGGCACGGTTGTTATTAACGGATGGCCCAGTGTACTACGAAGCTGATGCGACTGTTTAGGGGAATCCATGGAGACGCGCAGAGACGAGTGCTAATAGTGAAGCTCATACTTTCACATGGAGTAGGGGAATGTACGATCTGGGAAACTGCTCAACCATCCGGATCGATGATGTTGAAACCGTTTGCTGTATCTTACAAGTAATTATGTTTCTCTTTCGATTCGTATTGATTCGGCGTTCACTCGCTCCTTCGTGTCACACCTGCCACAGTTGGATCGTGATGACTTGGCTCGTACCTATCAGCTTTACAATTTCACCCAGTGCCTTGTGACAACATTACCTTCCCGCTTTGACGTTTCCTGCATTATACCAGAATCGATCTTTCTCTTTTCTTGAAACGTTGACACATCTTTTGTCTCGCCATTCTGCGCATTCCACACTCGATGGCGCGCCTCAATCTCATTCGAAACCCGGCCTTCATCGTCCGGAGGATTGCGTTCCCTTGAAGAATACCTTCTCTTCTCAAGTCCGTCAGGGCTTCCTCTGTAGTACCTAGGAGACAACGGGTGCCCTCAGTGCTTATAATGCGATGTTAATCACCACCACGATGGAGTCAAAGTGAAACTTGTCTTAGTGATTGGCTTAACCGCCTTTTCTTACTCACAAAAAAGACCTTCCGGCGCCAGGACCATTAAAGAGCTGTGTTTGACAAAAATCTTGCGCCAAGCTTGGACATGTCTCTCTTGATAGGCGAAATGCGCTTCCGTCGAACAGCTTGAAGGACCTTGGGAACGCAACACTCGGAGCGTTTGTCTCTGACACCACCAACTAATTGAAAGACTGACCATGATCGGCACATTTCGAGAGAGGTTTATGAGATCAATACGCCACGCAAAACCGATAAAATTGATGCTATGAGGTTGTCGGCATCTTTGACGGACTTTCATTCGACATCATAGAAGGCGTTAGCGGTGCCGATAACCCAACTAAAGCTTTGCCTGGTGTAAGCTTCACCACATCTACCTCTGAAGCAGGACTGACTACTGGTCAAGTTCTTCGGGGATTTGCCAGAAACAATTGGCGTAATTGGCTGCTGGCGCTCACATGTGGATTTCGCCAACGCGTAAGATATGTTCTGGACACTTATAGAAAATATGCGTCATTAATGTTAACTACCTCCATCCTTTAGCATCATCGATAATCGGTTAACCACTGCCTCTGTAATGGAATATGATTCTGACTGGGACGTCGATTTTAGGTCACACCTCAAGAATTTTACCTTGGGGAGCCAGCTACTCGCCAATACCCCTAGAGAGGCCATTGTGGGAATCAACCCGTGCCAGGAGATGAAAGAAGAGTCCTTGTCCAGAACGATCCAGCAGCCACGCCTCTTATACACCGCACAAACTTCGCCGTGGTTCCGGACATGACTCACTATAACAACACAACCATGATAATCTACGCAAGTCTGGTGAAACATACACATACGCTTATGCTCTTTCGTATCGCGGTGCCCAGAAAGTCCTGTTCTACCTGTCAATGAAGCCATACGCAAAGCTTATCGACTGGGGCCTCCACGAAATGTGCGACCACGAAGACCAAGACTTCAAGTGCATGAGCGTCTCTCCGTAGATAGTGGATACATATAGAGCAGCGGGTAGCTCGTCTAAAGACGGCGACATTGCTGGGGTTGGAGATCGGCTCCGGAGCAAGGGCACGGCTTTCAACATTGTACACAGTACAGTACGAAACTCAACATCCCACATCTTATTGAAGGCAATATGGACAAGATTGAAGATCAATGGCCTGGGGAGGTACCGGAATTGACTGGCCCAACACGAATAAATCTGCTTTTTGTTTTCGATGCCTGGTTGTATCAGTCCCAATGACGTATGATATGAGAGGCGCTGCTGTGGCTCAGATATATCTCCTATTAAGGTCATATATTCCCTTATTCGGATGTAGGCTCAGCCAGCCATGCAATGGGATGTCCAATAGCTTCTAACTCTCTGCTTCGATTTCTGTCTATACCTGCTTCGATTTACTGTACTTCTATTAACTGCGGCGGCAACCCCTAAGGGTTTTGGTGTACTCGCTGTCAAGACTTTGAGCGTACTTAGCAGCTACCATCTTCGTGCGCCAAGATGGCAGCACTTGCAAGAAAAGCCTAGAGGACTATAGACTAATCGCTACTATATGGTGGAAGATGTTCAAGTGGACAAGAAAAGGTAAGAGTAAATATATCACTGAGTGAGTCTCGGCGACCTCGGCCATGTCGGCTAATCTCGGAAAGGGTTGGTGTTGTATCCCTAGTAGTTCTACTCCGATCATTGACGCAACCCCGCTAAGGGAGTTGCCGGATCGCCTCAATTGACTTCGCGACTCCACCCCGTCCAGACTAGAACCATTCACTAAGGTAGAGCTCCAAGATCACCCAACCCTCGATGTCGCTCATAACCAACTTTATCTGGAGTCGCGTAACTTCAAGCGTCGTCCTTCTCGAAGGTTGTCCTCTCAATTGAGACTTAGTTACTTGCAGAAATCATGTCCAAGTTATCTTCACTGCTCAATCCAGCCCCGAACCCAGACACACACGCGCCAGCTCCTCAGACTCAGCAGTTGGCTATTGACGGACAGCACGACGGCCATTCTAACGAGGTAGCTGAAGGTCTAGCTCATACTGGAAGTGGAAGTCCTCATCGTCTTTCTATCGCCGCATCTCCACTTGAAGCTCTCGCCGCGGCAGCAACGAGTAGCGCACCAATGCTGTCACCGAGTAATCCGAACGGTGCCCCCTCCATAACACCAGGAGCTCACCAACAGACTTTCCACCACCCACTGTCACGACCAACCAGTAGCCACACCTCACCTCCACCACATTTTGACTTTGCGCGCACCGCGGACCCTCCGGCGCCGAGATTCTCCCCAGGCCTAGAACAATATCACCACTCAACGAGCAGTGAGGTGAGAGCCAGGAGGATGTCAGGAATCACAGACAACGCGCCCGCAATACTTGCTCCTTTACGAGGCTCTCTACCGAAAGAGAGCCGTCAATCGCCTGTTCCTCTACCTGCTCTGCGATCGCACAGTGAAGTTTCAGATGGGGCGGTCAGAGGAACATCAGCACAGCCAGATCACCAAACGTCAACAAGTAAAGAAACTGAGCCAGGATACCTCAATAATGCGCCAGTGCTCACTCGGATTCGACAACCCTTACCCGGTCCCGCGCTACCTTCAGTAGTCACTGCCTTACCAGAAACCCAGCATGATCAGGTGAAAGTAAAGGCTGAAATAACAGAAGATACACCTCAGCTTCCACACAAGATACGATTGAGCGACTCACAATCAGTAAGTATGCAAGGTGTAACCTCAGCTGAGCATCTGCATAGGAAGGAAGTACAAGCAGTCTCCAAAGATGTTGGAGACTTGAAAAACGATGGGAGCTACCGACCTTCTCCCAATACTACAGAAGAACTCAATCGTAGCACATCGGCAACTCCAAAACCAGCTCCAACTAAGAAGCGAGCGGCGCCCAAAAAAGGAACAGCAAGTGCGGTCAAGCCTGCGGCAAAGAAACGCAAAATAGACACCGAGAGCGTTGACGGTACACCCTCTGTAAAGCGCTCGGCGACCCCAGCCTCAAGTCGTGCAAGTAAGACACCGGCACCCAAGAACCGCAAACAAGACTCCGCAACTCCTACACGTAGCTCTTCAGTGGCCCAGCAAGAAGACGACGAGGATATGGATGATGACTCACAGCTCTTCTGTATTTGCCGTAAACCAGACGACCACACCTGGATGATAGGATGTGACGGGTCTTGCGAAGATTGGTTTCATGGCAGATGTGTGAAAATGACCGAGGAAGATGGCAAAATCATTGATAAATGGATCTGTAGGCGCAATGTCTCTACGTCTTGCGACAACTGCTAACGACTTTTATTGCCACAGGTCCAAATTGCCAAGCGAAAGGCGAGGGTCCAACAACTTGGAAAGCAATGTGTCGCCTCGAAGGCTGTCGTGAACCAGCTCGAGTCACTGGCGCAAACCCATCGAAATACTGCAGTGACGAGCATGGAAGAGAGTACATGGCGCGACACGCGCTGAAAGGTGAAACAGACGAGAAGAAGCCGACAGGCAACAACAAAAGAAAGAGGAAGAGCAACTACAATACCAATGTTGGTAACGGGGATGGTGATATAGAGGCTGATGACGAACCAAGCTACCTCCATGGGGGCGTACTCAGGGCACCCGAATTGAAAGCTGTGGTCGCTGGCGTGAAAGACATTGACGAATTTCGAAAGATTGGAGAAGGTGTACTCAGTCCGCCTCGGACAGTCAGCCCTGACGGAAATGAAATCAAGATGGAGGATGGGACTCAGAAACAGAAGGTTGCCTACACGTCCGAAGAAACCGAAACAATAGCAGGCATCACGTCCTCCAAAGAGAGCTTACGAATGCGAAAATCCACGCTCGAAGATCGAGATACCTTCCTGGGACTTGTCAAAGCCCGTGGCAAAATTGTTCTCGATGAACTCCGCAAGAAAGAAAAGTCATTAAAGGACATCTGCGGCTACGATGCCCGCCTCAGCTGGTCGGACGAGGAGTTCAAGGCCTGGCGCTGTGGGCCTGAAGGCCAGAAGGCTTTCGACGACGACGTACTGGGTGCGCCACTGCCTAGCGAAGAGGCTGGCGAGACGGCCCAAGATGATGAGCTGGGACGTGGAGTCTGCCAGAAGAAGCGCTGCGAGAGGCATCGGAACTGGTACAAGTTGCAGCAGCAGGAGGTGGCGTTTGAGAAAGACGACGTTAGGCAAGCATTGCGAAGGTTGGAGGAGGAGGAGAGGGGAGTGAAGGATCGAGCGATGATTCGGTGTTTGGAGGGCGGTGAGGTGGAAGGTTAGCTTGAGGTATTGGCGGTTGCAGGAAAGCTTTTAGGCTTTTGAAGCAACGAAAATGATTGTCGGGTCGCATTTACACTTTGACACGGCGAGCTATCTGGAGGTATGGCAGGATCTTGACGAAAGCGAGGTGTTACGGAGCTTTCTCGGCAGTAGCAATTGCAACTGCTTCCTTTAACGAATTGCATAGGATTCTTTTTCGGAATTGGCAATACCCCATAGCTTCAGTAGCTTCACATAGCGAGTAACAGACTTAACATATGAATCAAAAGGCTGTGCTTTCTGGGTGACCGTTCAAGAACTTTGTGTGTAGCGATTGCGCGATTGTCAAGCGAAGGGATACCTACTGTAGTTCTGCAGTTTCAACACCGCGGCTTCCAACCAACGTTCTTCAAACGAGCCAACACATCATCATCCCGCCATCTCATACAGATCTATCAGCTAGCACGAATAGACATTAATTGCACTCATGTATGTTAAGTTGAATGCAGCCTCTTTGCCTCCGACTACCTACATCTCTCCGCTGCAACACAAGTTTCGCAAACCAAAGACCGAGTAGTAGTATTCCCATCCCGACAGCTGGTAATTTCGCATGGTTAGATGTGATCCGATTGCTACTCTTTACTCGGTCAGATTACGGGGATTCTCGGTCTCGCTTAATAGTATAGAGAGTATTGTTTGATATGATTGACATGATAAGCGGTGGGGGTGCAGAATGAAAGCTCGAAGCTACATGCAGCACTCTTTAACATATCGCCGGAACACTAACATTGCCGGTGCATCAATATCTTTGTACGAGCATTGTGTTTCTTCATAATGCACCTCCGCCGGGATACTACGAGGGGTTTCTGTACAAGTTGCCGCAGGACTGATGGACTAGCTGGGTTCGAGTGGTGACCTATCATCAAAGTCTGGATAGAAAAGAAGAAGTACGCAGAAAGAGTTCGGGTACGAAGATCCTCAGAAATAACCACAGCAAATCATGCCTACTTGCTCTTCTGAACTACCAGACCCTACATTGCTCAATTCGTTCAGTTTCAGCATGTCGATCATGAAAGCTACTCTCACATGAGAATCTTGGATGTTCCTTTTCTACTCGCATACTTTAATGTTACCGCATGGTGAATTGCAACGCTGGCTACAGCATTGACCGTCTACAAGTGGTCAACGTCCGAAAAAGCATTGAGATTATATGGTAGCTTCTTATCACGACAGCACCCTTCGATTCCGATGCATGGATCTTGTGTAATAGCAAGGACACTCATGGTTATCGAGACTAGAGAGGTAAAGACACGCTGCATTTCGATCTATTGGGGGTGCTGATAACAGGTAAGAATGTGTTCAGGGCTGTAAAGAAGTTCTGGTATTTGGTTGGGAAGGGATATTCTGGATGCGAAGATGTTGCTGGGTTGAGATGGAGGTAAAGAGGATCTGCTGCTGGACACTGACTATACTCTTAGGCCAATTAACCTCGTTCATATCTTACATTACTCGCCACTTGTTTCCTTACTACGCCGTCTCTCTACTCTACAGCATTATCGTGCTCTTTGAAGCCTTCAGAGAAATCTTCTACCCAGAATGTACGAATAATGCTAAAAAGCGGGGCGAGTCATGTTGGTTCACGGCTTCGTCTATTTGGGTTTCACGCCCAGAAACATCTATAGCATAAGGGTCAAGCAATGACATCAAGGTTGGTGCAGCCCCAAAGCTAGGGTTCCATCGCGGCACAAAGCCCGTCTCAGAATTTTGATCTCGAAATAGGAGCCTCGCATGGAGTCCTTGAGGAATGCATAGGCATCGACGATACAAAACAGCTCGATAAAGCTCGTCCATAGAGTTCCGCTTTGCTGGTACCACGTGGAGACCTAGGAAACTCGACTAAAGGATAGACGAATACTGAAGTATGTTAATAAGAACTTCAGCTCCAATTATCTAGATCAACTTGCCGATATTCAGTCAAATGAACCTAATACAGCGGATACGCGTATTGAGACGTCCTTGCTTAAAGTCTGTCTTAATTGATAGTCTTCGAAAAGAGAAAAAGGTGTTTGAAAGAAATCCGCTCAGAAGGAGGCATGTTAGTCAAAGCCACAGAATGGTTCTACTACTTCAACAATACCAGAAGCAATCTCTTTATAAGTCGCCTGTATCCAACTTTGCTGCGTTGCAAGATTGTTTTGCACAGATTTTCCAGCACTGCTCTCATACCATCCGCTAGCTTCAAGAAATCGCGAGACTAAACCACCTATGCTTCTAGTACGGTTAATGACTTCTTCCATCCTTCTCGTACGTGCGCGTGCTGTCTTGACGCATTTGTGCCTTTCCTGTCTTTGCTGTACTCCTTTTATACCACGCTACCGCGCCTCCCCCCTTCACCATCATCAGCACAAACAAACCCACAAGCCCCATGCTGCAATTCCATCTCCATCATCTTCCTCTGTGCACAGCCTCCACGCCTATTTCCCCTACCCTCGCAAATATTAATTGTGATTAAAGTTCCGATGTAAGCTGGTCGTAGAATCCTCTATGTTCTTTATATGGATCGACACCTTCCCCGTCTTGAAACCTCCCTACTGGCACTGCAAACACTCTGGATAACCTAGCTAGAACCCGGATGGTTTCATCGAAAAGTGAGAAGGCCGGCTCTTTAGGCTCCTTTGCGAACCTTACCGCTCTAATCCCTTTTGCTCTCCAATATGACCCACTCGGGAAATCCACAGGCACGAGCGCAGAGGTGGGCAGGGATGCCATTGTATGTTCGTCTGCTTTTAACGAGCGCCAAGGTTCGACGGCTTGCTTCTGGTATGAGGATGTTTTTGGAGATATAAAGAAGGTTAGAAAGAAGAGATATGTCGCCGTTGTCGTTATGCCCTTTGCATTGGCGCACGCGAGATGAATTATTCGGCAGTCAGAAGTGGTGAGGGCTGAAAGATAGGATGGTATGAGCGACACCAGTGCGTCTGATGTTCCGTTCCGTTTCGTCCTCGGATCTCGACGGCAGCGGGGTGACGAAAGGGATACGCCTTCTTGCCTGTCATTCTCTAGGCCTGATGGGGTTATCTCTGTGGGTAGTAGATCCCGAACGACGGGCGGTGGCCACTTTGTCTTTTGTTCCGCACTCGGCAGTTTCTAGATCGATCCCGTCGTTTGAGCATATGGTGCGTTGGTGACTTTGAGGGACCCAGAAAGTCGATGACGATGAATGATTACATTTACGGAGCCTGTAAGAGACTCCGGTCGTGAGGGAAGAGCAAGAGCATGCTAGACCTTGGCCAAATCCTTTTTTTAAGGGAGCAGATTTTGAGAAATGGTAGGGTTGAGATTTGGTGAGGATTTTGCTGGTTTGGTGTTCTCGAAGACCACATTTCAGTCGTTAAGGGGCTACAATCACTGGATTCATCGGTTGCGGAATGCAGTCCAGAGGGCTTGGTCTGTCATCGTCTGTCCGCTCATGATTGTGTACTTGAAGCCTCTCAAACGCGATCATCAGCGTCGGCGGTTTTTGCCATCTCAATAGATAGTGTTTTCTCTTCGCACATCATATTGATGCCTCACCCTTGATTCTTTCTCACATGTCTTTTTGGGTTACTTTTCGACAATTGCATTTCTATTTTAGCCAACACTCGTTGTTTCCGTCTTGAACGGCAGAGGGAATTTTTTCTCTTCTGGGATTTTTTTTGGGGAATGGCTATGGTTGAGCGGTGATTGAGCAATGCCCGCTTATATTCCTCTTGTTTCATTGACATTTCATGCCGTTCCGAAATCGGAATTTTCATGACGGTCGATGTCGTTTCAGACTTCTGCGTTTTGGTATGAGATCAGTTGGGGATGGAACATCGAACTTGTGCTCAACTATCCTCGATGCTTGAGCACGGCTGTGGTTGTGCTTTCCTCCAATTGGCTTGGGAGAGGTTCCTTGTTGTTCCATGTTGATGGGTTCTGCATGGGTTCAGGTTATTAATAGGCGAGCTGTCATGTTGTTTTAATGAAACCAATTACTTGGGGAGTTCAGGGAAGTTGTGGGATGCACCGAATGTCTGTTGTCGTCGCCTTCCATCGACATATCATTATCTCTTGTAGCTGCAGCTTTCTTCACGGAAATGGTAACGAGGGTTTTCAGTCATTGTGTTCTTGACCTCCCATGGTCTTGATGCCGGATCACGGTCTCAAGATAGCTGCGGGAAATTTTTGAGAAAGCGCATGATTTCGGCTACCTATATTGCTGATATACACTCCTATGGCTGGCGATACCTCAAAGATCTTCATGCTTTTCATCCTCTAACACGTTTATTGAATAATCCACAACCTGTCCCGTTCGCTCTCATGCCAGTCTCGGACTCTCCGACGGATACCAGACTGGGCCATCTTTTTCTCTCAAAATGATTCTCATTGAACTTGCGTTTATGAGTTGGTGTCATTATGATGACAGAGTAGAGCAGTAGTGTAATTATAGAATTAAATGTAGCAATCCAAGTAGTGATTATGAAACTCTTGATAACCTGATAGGAAGATTGATCAAATTGTTGGGTTCATTCCAGAATTTGCGGCATGATTCTGTCAACGATGGTGAAAATCATAGTCTCTCTGGAAATTTACATACTACTGATAAAAAAGAGAAGTTTATGAATCAGATTCTGTACATGTTTTATTCTTTATTGCGCTTGATTTGATGCGCTTCCTTGGTCTTTCTAAACTTCTTTCATTTCCTTCTTGTTGACATTCTACGCTGAAATCCCAGTTCATCCAGCTATTCCTAGTCGTAAGTCTTTGAAAATCTCTTCTGTAGTTGCTTGAGGTAGTTTCCGGAGCCTCTCAAGAAGTTTTGCTGCTGCAGCGAGAAATAGGTGCTGGATGATGTCAAAGAAAAGGTCCGAAAGAAGAATGAAGGCTGGGGGCAGGTCTCGTGGGTTGGTGCAGCGTCAGCAGCGTTGTAAGTCGCTGAAGGAGATCGCTGTTGTGGGGTGCGTCAAGTCATTCTTCAGGCAATGCTTCTAAATACTGTAGCTGAGGGAATCGCTCTGAACAGTCGTTTCTTTTGAACATTATCTGTGAACCAGAAGGGAGAATCTCATATTCTTGAAATATTCATGTCTTCTTTTGCTATTCGAAGAATAGAAAGCGTTTGAACATTGAAAGAAAAGAAGTGAAAAACTAAAAGTAAAAGATTGGAATTAGTTATCAGAATGAAAGAATATGACTTGATGTTTCGTTCCACAGCGTTTCTCAAGCCGAATTCAAGAAACCTTAGATTATGAAGTTCAGCCATATAATATACCTCTGATATATGGGAACAACTTTCGTTTTTGAATGAGACTTGTTCAATATTTTCCTGCTCGGGGTATCGTCTATAGCAATAGGTAGCAACGACGTGCTGAGCTTAACACCTCTCCAAGAATTCGGCTTAAGCGTTCGAGTTGGCATTTTTCGCTTCCTGAAGTAGATGACGAGATCTATTGTATGCAAAATGCTTTAAATCGAAGCTTTCACAATCTGCTTCCAAAATATCTTCTTCGAGCCGATCATAGCCAGCGGCGAGTATTGTTGCGACTGCTGCGGAATGGCATCTTTCGATCTTCATGTTGAGATTTCCGCTATGCGCTAGAGTATTCCTACTTGCATTCATTCGAAATCGGATCATGAGCTCTGGCTTGTTGATTCTCATCTCGTACGCGAAAGTTCTTCTTTGCGATGTATATTGTTGATCAGGGTATGGATACGACCGGTCCTTTTTCCATTGCTCTATAGCTTCGCTTTTCTTTTCTAACCTGCTCACGACGTCTGTGACAAACTTGTGGTGTAGGAACTCATTCTCCGGTACTTCGGACCACCGTACTGCAGAGGATGTAGGTTGAAACCTTGGCCCATGCCGACAGAAAGGGTGAGTCTAGTGCTTGTATAGCTGTTATGTTGATAGACTGTCGCGACCAATGTTTGAAACCGAGTAATCTCGTCACTCGGAACGCTTTTGAAAGTATTTGCAAATTCAGACACTTAAGAGGGCCTTATACTTTTGGCTGTCTTCCACACGCATGTTGTGGTCCGCAGCTCGTTAAGAGTCGTATGCGCTTTGAAGCATTTTCCGGTTGTTTTTGTCAAACAAGTTTTCTGGAAGCTTTTGGTTGACATATAAAATTGACAAAGGTAGCAAATTGATAGAAGGAATTTCAGCGCTAGCATTCAGTAAGTCGACATTCATGCTCACGAGAATTGTCTCAGTGTTGATATATTACCATGACCGAAACTAAGAGGCAAACCTCTTTCGGTGTTCCTGAAGTAGTGTCCTGAATCCTGATTCCGTCATCGTGTGCTGATATGGGATGACACGACTCGGAAACACGCCAGCGCCTCTCATGTGCTCGTGGTTATATCTTTAAAGCTTGTACAGATAGTAGAGTTTGCATCATGCTCTTCACTCTTACATTTCAATCTGCTTTTATATCTTTCTTAATCTTCTTCTCATCAATGTCAGTACAGCTTAAATCTCGCTTTCAGAACTGACTTGATGAATAATAAGACTGAGCTGAGTTTTTCTTACTTGATCAGATGAGCGAACTTCTCTGTCTTTATGCTTGTTGATTTACCTCTCTTTTTACTGTTGATTCATCTTACTCATTCTACAAGACAAGCATCTTTTCATTTTGCTTAACTTTCTTCTATCAGCAAATGTGAAAGTTCAGCATTTATGATTGTGACAATCTTTCTGACTGTCTTCTTTTCAGTTTTATTATCAAGCGAAGTTTCTAGTAATTTCGTGTCTCTCAGCATTTGTTTAATGTGCATCTTCAATGCATTGTACTTATCGTCGTCAATGACAAGATCTTGCGTGATCATCATCTTGATTCAATTCAACGAAATATCATCATAGTTGAAGTTTGTAAACGTAGAGTTCTGAGTTGACTCATCTCAACATCATCATCTCAACCGCCTTCAACAGTTTCTCTCCTTTTGGGTCCCGTTGAATCGTGATGACACAATTGGACGAAGTAAGACGTAATCGCCTCACGGAGGCGAGCCCCGTCCTCATCATCCTCATCGTCCTCATCGTTCTCTTCGTCCCCTTTCCTCTCCCCATCCTACTTTTCCTTTCCATCTTTGTCATTGCTACTAGTATTACTACGCAGCCAATCGTTATTGGTGGAAACCATGTCCATGAAGTGTGAGGGTAGCATCTGATATACTTCCCTGCAGAATGTTTTGGCCACTGCAGAGAAAGAGGTCCTGATACCTAGCAAGCCCATATTCCCCGCCTATAGGGTTGGCATATGAAGGCATTTTGTGAATGAAGCGAAGGGCTAACCGAGGTTAATTTTATTGGAAATTTGTGCAAGCTGAGCAAGGCAAGCAAATCACCGCAGTGAGCAACCGATCAGCACGGAAGGTCTTATTGGCGAGGTTTGTTGTAAATAGGAAGAAATGCGCGTCTTCTCCAAAGTCTTTCACTTCTTTGAGTGTCGCCATTTGCCCTGCTATTTAATGTCGCAGGCTTTCTATTTTTTTCTTGATCGTCTTCATGTCATCTCGACATTTCGCATTCTTCTTATTTAATTTGTATCTTTGAAGACTAAAGTTATCTTGATTCAGAAACAGAGACCATCAGTCTCAATATTGCTCAAGCCTAGTTTCACACAACTCGGGAACGGTCGAGATTTATTGCTTGACCTCGGTTTGGTTTTTCATTGACGTTACTGTGACATTGTGCATTGGCGATGTTTCAGCTGCGTCGTAAGCGGTCGCCATTCTTGACTTTCTCTTGGTGAACAGTTCGGTCTTTCTGAGTATCTGCAGCATTTCCGCCTCATCCAATTCTCTGTCATTACCATTGTCGTGTGAGACGGTTGTGATCTGCTGCCTTTCAGGTTATTTCGAGGGTGGTGTCTAACTTCACTTTTATCAGGTTTCCTTGTGCAGTGTATCGGTGGGCGAGTTTGACCTGGGCCATGACCGTTCTGTTAATTAAGTGGAAGAAGCGGACGCTGCTGGTGCCTCTCTCAACAAGGTCCTTTAGCGTCGCGGTTGCTTAGTCGTGCTTTAGTGTGGTAAAAGGGGCAGGCAACAAAAATACGGTAGGAAACAAATACCAGAGTATCATTGTAGTCATTGCCGGATCAGGCTCATGTCTATCTCCTTTTCCTCGTTGCTTCAAGCAGGCGATGAGTACAATAAGGGCCAGCTTGACTGGAGGCTATCGGCAAGCGGAGGTGGTTGCTACCCGGCTAGCTCGGCCAATGTCGGCCGCTAGAGAACAAGGAGATTAAGCGGGGAAAAGGGGAATAAATAGGCCGTCCTTCCTCCTGTTTCCCCCTTCATCTCTTCCTGTTTCTCCATCCCTTAGATTCAGCCAGAAACGCGCTTTTGCCCCACCCACCCACTCCATAGACTCAGTCGCTTAGATAGAGGGAGTGCTTGACACCTCAGGGCGGCTTCCGGGGCAAAATTTAGCCCTGGAGACCGCCTGGGGCTGTCGGGTTTGCCCAAACACATATAATATATATTGGTTCAAACGGAGTCGATGCCCGATAGCTAAGAGAATTTCTCGGCTCCGAAGGCTAATGTAAGATCCAATATTTGGATTGAATCCAGGGACGATGGAGACCAATTCAGAGCGCGCCTCAAAGCGCTCCTTGAAAGCTGGCCGTGTCTAAAACAGAATTCGTCTGATCTCTATTAAGTCTCCGACCGTCATACTGAAGTCAAAGAGAGGTGCAGAAGCGACTCAATAGAAATCTTTGAGTTTATGGTATTTTTCAAGAACGCAGGGTGAACATATTTGCCCCTGAATGGATCAGGTGGAGTATGTTCAGTCGGCTTCTCGAGATCATGCTCACCCCAAGAGGTCTAGGACTAGAAAGTCCCGATGCAACTTGGTTGTAAAAGCCCAAAAGACCAAGGAAACTTGAAATGGATATATATATTGGACAAGAACCTCCAAAAACTAGTCGAAGACGAAGTAAAGTAAGGATTCGTGATATGGAATATTGTTCTGTATCTAGGAGAACACGAACGACGAATTTTGGAAGGCAGATCGAGTTACCGATCTACGGCAGACGTTCCTTGGTTGAGACCCTAGGTTTGAGATCATTCCAGCAGTGGCACAAGACTTACCTGGCTTGTTCACCACAGATCACCCATTGGGTAAAGTACCCACATCGAAAGAAGCGTAAACATGAGCCGTTGTCGGACACCAAAACATTACCCGACTGCCAGCAAGACGATTCGTACGTGTGACAGACCAGCTGTCGTTACCTGCTTTGAGATAGAAAACAGTTGGTCTTTCGTTAGGTGTAAAGGCTGGCTATCGTACTTGATGATATCGAGCCATTCCTGCGTTTTTGCTTCGCGAGCATATGACTTTTAACCACTCCGCTCACCCTCCAAATGGCAAGAGTCACACTCTCAAGAGGTAACATTCGTGCTGATAAATAAACCTTGCAAAGTCTTGCACTGATGTTGTTAAGGCTATGTTATGGGACCGAGCCAAGTAATTCTGAGGAAGTAGTATTGATTCAGCCAAGCGATTTGGCGGTGGAGATCGACTGCTTGTTGGGAATGTGATGAGTTCGTTGGAAGGCTCTGATCAGAGACGGTCGACAGTGCTGAGTATGATTAGTAGATGAGAAGGGGAGCAAATAGCAGCTTGAAGGATAATCAATAGCTGGGAAGGAATACGAGGAAAGATTGGTATACCTTTGTTGTTATTTTCAGATTCGAACGCTTCTAGTTCCCTAATATTCAAGGACCTCAGATATAATACAGGAAACGTTGTCATTATTATATGTAATGTATAAGGAATATATACGATTTATTCTAGCATGATAGAAGGACATGTGTGAGGTCGAGATATAGGTAATCTCGGTCTGATGAAGATAACGCAAGGTGTGCTTTTTGACAGGGTAAGCGGTGCGTGCATGTTTATGTGGATGATGAAGTAGAATATGATGGAACGGGGTCATAGAAAAAGGTGATTGTTAACGGGTTGATGAAAGAGAACAGAGCGAAGATAGTCTCTGAAAATCTGTAATACTGATTTGGGTAGTCGATGAAAGATGATCGTTGGACAAGATCTGAATAAAGAGTAAGAAGAACGACTCATGCTCTGTTTCGTGCCAAATTATCGCCTTATGAATGAGAAAGAATGCGTAGGACTCATGCTTATCACATCTGATTTCGATGATTTGAGTAGATCAAGACGTTCACCCGATTTGATAATACCAGAACCTCTATCGATCTTGCTGAATTCTTTGATAGAAAACATCGGCTGCTGAGAACCCCATATTTGCTCGTAACTGTACCTGTCTGGATCGTTTCCGTAAAGGCCTGGGTCGTTAGCTTGAGGCAATATTACCACGCTGGTCTTCTAGGGTAGCAGCTCTGAATGCATTTGTTGCGAAGTGGTTCAAGACGGCAGTGGAAGCCTGCCGCTAGGCACATGAATGGCGGCAGAAGTCCCTTCTCGAAGAGTTTCAATGTTTTGTTCCCCGTGGCTTTGCTATTGAGACCTAGTCTTAGAAAGAATGTTTTCATGCGTACGGATATCTGCTTGATTTGCTTAGAAAGCCACCTATAATAAGTACTGGCTTTGAGTCCTTTGTCAAGAACCTGTCATGTCTAGCAAGGACAGAACTTCAAGAAATCCATATCTGTAGTCATGAAAGACGTTCCACTTCACGGTTCTCACCGGTACTCGTGGTTGTAAGTCGAAGACTATTGCTTCGAGTCCCATAAAAAGAACACAAATCTTGCAACTTACAAGACTAACATGATGAAGCTCGATAGTTAAGTCTCAGTTTCTAGTCTTGAGTTCGTATCTCTCCGGTTGCCGCAATGTTTTAAGGTAGAAGGGGGCTTGCACAAGTCGTTGCGTGGCTTTAACAAGACTCGCAGCTTCCTCGTATTCGATTCTAATTCTTTCGCCTGTATAAAAGCAAGAACGAAAGATCTCGGTCTTTCAAACGAAAATCTTATTGTCGAACTTCGATGTTTCCTTCACAGCAAGGAGGCCCTCGAAAGTTGAGGACTTCATGATTCGCTTGACCTTGTCGATCTTTATGCATGGGATATTGGGAAATTGCTGCATCGACTCGGCAGAAGTTCCGTACTAAATTGAGCGCATGCTGTGATGATTATATCTTTACTGAAAAGACTGCGTCGGATTTGGCAGGGGTTGTATCTTCCCATCTTAGCCGTGAGACTAAGTTTGCGTAGTGCTTGGTTCTAAAGACGAAAATGGTGGCTCGAGATTCTATACATAGTTGTCGTTCAGATCAAGTGTACTATTGTTCAAAGGTAAGCCATCGAATGTCTTCGAGTGGTCATTGGTAATCGATCGTCATCATTTCGTACGTTCTTGCTGCTCACTGCCTACCTGTGAGTTCTTGGATTTTCATCACTGATTCCTAGTTCTGGGCCGTTGCGGCCTGCCTGGTTCCGCTTCTTGATGGCAGTATTTAATTTCTTGCATTCGTCGTTAGGGTTATCGGATGCTGCTTGAAAATGAACCCTGAGAAGGTTGTGAAAGAGTAGCAGTCTCTTTTCGATTGAACCAGCGCAGGTAAGTTCATGTTTTGGTTATGAACCATTGAGCACTTCCGAGTAAATATATTATAGCAATTTTAAAGGCATTAATAGAAGCCATTACTTGTATCATAGCTTGCTTGAAGCTGCAATATAGAGGGCAACTTGGGTCTGAGTCCCCCTCTTTGTCCCCGACGCGTGCCTTCTTCGCTTGGCGACTGGGGTTTTCAATGTCCGGATCCTCCTCGGCGGTTCTTTTCTGAATATTGACCTTTTGGTTCCGTAGATTGTCTAGGTCTTGTAGCATATTGGACGAAGGGTTTCCTAGCGGTGTTTTCCTAAAAATTTGGGTTGTTTTGGGGTTTTGACCGGGGAACCTAGTGGAGAGTTGAGAGTGGAGTTGGGCGGCGAATTGAGCGGGGTTTTGGTTGGGGATCCGAGTGGAGAGTTGAGCGGAGTTTTGAGTGGGGATCTGTGTGGAGAGTAGATTGGGTTTTGGAGCGGCTTTGACCAAATCCCCTCGCCCGAGGTGTTTGTTTGCGTTGGGTGGCATTGCTGTTTGGTCACCACCAAATTTTGAAGTACACCTTCGGATCCGTGAAGCTGATAACAACCTCCTGCTATTGCTTGCCTCTAGCGCAGATTTATCACACAGGTAACTACCTTCTCGCCGTTCTATTCAATGTCGACGAGGTCGAAGTAGGTCGGGAATATTAAAGGTGGAAACTTGTCCAGTATATGATAAGTGATGGTTCATCCCGGTTCAGCAAATTGTCGATGAACCTGCTTCCCATTTGACGATTACTTGCGGGCCATACTTTCAGTCCCAGTCCAAAGGACTTCCGACAATGAACGAACCGATCCAGTAGGCTAATCACTCTTGGATCCGGTAATGCCTACCTCTAACGTACGGGAGCCAATTTCGATCTACTAAAGAAAGATCAGTTGATGATTTAATGATGATATTCACAAGCACGTACCTCAGTGCCCTGAAGGAACGTATTTTGACGTCTTTAAGAAAAAAGCTAAATCCAGCCCACTTCCGTCAAATCCTTGGGATCCAGTTCTTTATGTTCGCCATTCGTACCGATCAAGGTTTGGCTTCATTTAAGAAGAGCAAAGATTTATTTAAGTCTATCCCAGCTAAGTGATTCTGAAGATCGTCGCTTGCCAAAATCCTTGGGTATCCTTAGCTTCACTGCTTCTCCTTGCTAGATACCCCCCGATAGCTTTTTAATTGAGATGTTGGAATTTTTCTCTGTCGGCAGACTCAGATCCTCATCGGGTTTTCTATCAGGCGTTTCCAAGACCTGCAGGTAATGTTGGAGGTTTTCAGGGAAATCTCGAAGGGGGTACCAGACAGACCTCAGAAGCTCAATTCGGGGTGATTTCCTCTCATGACACGTAGCACTCTCATCATTGTTGACTGGCTGCTTCTTTCTTTATGAAACTCGTCGCGGATCACTCTGCACCAGAGAAAACCACTGAAAAGCCACACTTTCAATATGCTTTTGATTGGGCTTTCTTGCGACTCGGAACCCAAGGCAATCTTTTTGAGGGCGTAGGTTCGAAATCCTGCAGTTGTCGCCAGAAATGTGATCAAGGCAAAAAGTACTGGTAGTCAGGAGCAAATCAGAATCGAATAGTAGCTATGTAAGAAGGGATACAGGTTAATTACAAGAAATGCTCGGGTATTTGTTGAGCCCGACCTTCCCCTAGGCCCAAATATGACAAGCTCCTCACCAATATTGAGCCCTTTATTTAGTGAAACTCAACTTATTCAAACTGAAAGGTCGATAAACGTGCTTGTCGTACGATTTAGAGATCGTTAATATAACTGCTGTTCTTGAACGTGGGCGTCATATTTTTCATTGATCCGAAGGAGCTGCCTTATGGTATCGGCCAGCGAAAGCTTAGTATCTGCCTTTGCCGTTCTATGGCCTAGAAGAGTTTCATGTCAAGGATACAATGTGGTGTAACATGTTATTCAGCTGCGTGGCTCAGCTTTCAAAATCCATAGAAAGTTTAATTGTGTCTTGTGAGTGTTATCAGAAACATCGATCAGGAGGTTCTTTTGGTATTGTACATGGAGCGGTCTGAGAGTCAGGGTCTCAGACACAAGAAGGGCCAGGTACTCTCAGAGGGGTATCTGAGCCTCACATGCTTGGCAAGGTGCAGGCTGAAGATTCATTTTAGAACACATCCTATCGTTGTGGGCTTGTCGATATACAAGAGTTGGTTTCTTTATGCTCCGGTGATATCCTCGCGTTGATATTGGGGAACTGACATCGACTGATTGGCGGCACTTGGAGAAGATCTGACAAGGACATCTCCCGCTGCTGTATTGTGGCTGGCGGCCTAGTCTGACATAATGCCGTATATTCTCTTTCAAGTATGCTCCGAATCCGCATTACTATCTCAAAATGTGAAATCTTCGAGCACGCCATAACCGATAAATATTAATGTTACCAAGGACCAGCGCACGTTACTTGGGGAAAGAATGGCATAGCTGTTACAGGTCGTCCTAATTCGTCTTTCCTTTGAAGAAGTAATTCATGCCTAGCAGTCTCACTAGGTGAGGTGCTTGAATTTCTGATGATAGTGATCAGCAGAACTATGATTGACTAGAGAATAGCTCGTATTCCGCCATGGGCTATCTTAGTGGCGGTATACGGTTTGAATGCGCCGTCGAAGTGGCATGCAGTTTTTAGCTGAACAGAAACTCGAATTTCGCGAATGCCTTTGTTGGCACCAAGACTCCAAAATCGAACATCAAAACTAGAATGTTCTGCTAGCCTTTCGGATCGTTAAACTCATCCAGATATCTGGCCTGTTCACTTTACTGAAGACCAGTGCGTACCACCGCAACGCCACTGTAGAAGTGAGTCAGAGCGGGTTCAGTTTAAAAGACGTAGCTCTCGAAGTCGTATCTGATATCTGCATATAAGGCCTCTAGGGTGTAGAGATTATATCTGGGAGTCTTCTGGAATTCTTTATTGTAAGGAAGATTTGTTAATCTATGACAGTTGATACACGTTCTGCTGCACCGTTCCTCATTGGCAAATTGACAGACCGTAGGCTAGAGCAAGGAAGCCAGTTTTCCTGAGGGGTAGGTCACACCGCACGCGTTGTTTCTCGGTCATTCTAATAGATCTCGTAGCACATAATGTATGTGTTATTTAGCCCCTATTTTTCTAAGCAGTCTTTCTCTGGCTAAATCACCATTTTATTTGCAAGAGATTGTGTAAGATTGTGGGTTCTCTTCAAGCGTTTACCGATTGCCGTGCTCTTCCGAAGAAGCATAAAGAATCAGCAGAAGCGATCAAGCCAGTTCACGAATACCTATGGTGAAGAAGCTGTTCGATCAGTATTTGTTACCGCAGCCCGTTGGATGCTAGGTTAACCGTAACCGTGGTTGATTGAAGAACGAGGTAAGACTGTATAGTATGAAGCACATATCATGGAGAGATCGTGCTGAGTCGGCGGGTTGTAGTATATACAACTATATGCAGAAGAGATAGAAGCACAGGAAGATTTGCGGCCTTTAATCAAACAGCGGCGAAGGCTAAAGATGAATGGGTCTGGGAAAGGCCGGTGAATTGGAGATATTGAGTGAACAAGATGATGGAAAGTGGGTTAAAGAATTGGGAAATCAATGGTGAAAAAGTGAGCAAGGGCTCAACTTTGTAAAAGTCTGCTGGCATCACCCGTGAAGCCTACGGGAATAGCACTGGCGTTCGCGCTTCCTGAACCGGTTGTCACGGTCAACCCAGCTCCCACCCCAAACCCACTAATTATCATCCCACCCAATCCCACACTCTCCGTACTTGTACCCAGAACGACATCCGTACCTTTTGGGCTCAGTGAAATTTCCGTCCCTGACACCGTAATTGCGGCTCCAGGAGCAAGCGTCTGACCGTCGATTACAAAATCGGAAGCACTGTTTGCTGTAAAAGTAGCCTCAACAATGGTGATTACCCTTCCGGCCCCGTCTGTCGGCACCGAAGGCGAGAGGATTGAAGTGCTAGTACCAACTATAAGCGCTGTGCCCGAAGGCCCGGTCGAGGGAAAATATGGGATGGAGTTGATGGTGACGGAGGGACCGTTAGGAGTGAGCGTCTGGGAGCCAGTTATGTATCCGGAAGCAGAGTTTTTTAGAATAAAGACCACCAGCGATTGATAAGGGGCCGTGCAGGGAAGACGATGCGGATGCTATTAGGATAGTACTGCTAACCGATATCAAGACAGTTCCAGTTGGGGCGAGAGAGTATCTGATCTCATCTATGGTGATTGCAGCAGCGCCCGGGATGAGCGTTTGGGAGCCGTTGGAATATCCGGAAGTTAAATCTAGGGTATAGGTCTTGCCAGCGATCGTGAGTACATCTGGGACAGACGGAATTCCTGGGTAGAGAGGGATAATATTGTTTCCAGAAATGAGGGCCGTTGGATGAGCTATGTACAGAGTATGACATATCATTGATTGTTATTGCAGGACCACCCGGGCTCAATTTCTGGCTAGCAGTGATGAATTGCGAAGCAGAGTTTGCAGTCTGAGGTCGCCCGTCTATGGTAAGTATGGGAGTTGGTGATTGTCTGAGCAGGAATGAAGCTTATGGTACTGCCGCCGGAGAGGAAGACAGTGGCAGAGGGAGCAAGCAAGTATGGCACAGCGTTGATGGTAATTGCTTGACCGCCTGGAATTGAAGTCTGACTGCCAACCACGTAATTCAAAGCTGAGTTCACGGTGTATCCTTGGTTCTCAGTTGTGATGAGTGGCGGGCTTGGGATTAACTGGTTTATTGCATTTTGAGCTGGAAGACTGAGAGGAATGGTATTGGCTCCAACAACAAGCTCAATTACCAAAAGAGCCAAAGAGTAAGGCGCATTGCCGATTGTGATTGGTTGAGCACCGGGTACAAGTATATTTATGTCGATGTATTACTTTTAGTTGGAGTTCGCTGTATATACTGAGAATCCGATTTTTAAAGGCGGTAAAACCCCTGGCTCATACGAAGCAGCAGATGGGACAGATGGCGGCGCTCCAACATTCGTGGAGGGTAGGGTCCTTGATCCTGGGCTTGGCACATATTGGCGAGGAGTCGCTGACTGGTTACGGGACTGCGAATTGGTGTCCCTAACGTAAGAATTGGCAGGGATGTTGGATTGACCGGGTGGTTGAGATGCTGACTGAACTCCTGTACGCTTCCTGAATTTGGACTCGGATATAGCGGTGACGTGGAAGTAGGTACTGCCGGTCCTTGAGGAGTTGACCTGATGCTGGAATTTCGGTTGGAGTGGCAGGTATTGGAGCACGGGTCGTACTGTAAACGCCAGGTTTCGAGATAGTGTTGTAGCTTTCTGCTGTGAGAGCACCGACACGAACTTTCACGGAAGGAACACCATGCCTGTAGGCCGTGAGGAGGGTTGAATTCGACATGATGTGATTATAGAAATTGGATGGAAAGGGTTGCACCCCTCCTTTCCCCTATGTTGTTAATATTGGAACTTAACGTTCCGTTGGTGACTGGTTGATAAATCGTGCTGCCTAGCTGAATATCGCGGTCCCATTGCATGCCGAAGACGTAACTTTAGTCGGACGCAGGAGGAGTCAAGCATGCCCCATTTCCGGTATAATACTGGAAAGCATTGTATGCATTTTTGACAGTGGGATAGGTCCTGGTCCATGGTTACTTTTTCGTTCTCAGCTATCGTATGACCATGGGTTGGTCTAACATTGTGAGTCCGTTGCCGTCAATCATCGTAGATTCATTCGAGAAGCCTAGAGTACCGTAAGAACCTCCACCAAATGCACTGGAAAGCTGATCGACTAGGGGAAAGGTTTTTTGCAATTCTTGAGAGTGAAGTCGCAAACCTTGTCATAGTCGTCATATGAGGTTTGAAAATTAGTGATTGTAGCTAAAGGACCATCAGAATGACTTAACCAATGGACTTGCTCCGGAAGTGAACTCGCAGTTGTTATATAGCGTGACGTCGTGTTGGACGGTCGCCATCGTGATTGGAATTGGAGAGCTCCACCAGAGCTGGTCAAAAAGCGGCGTTACAGCGATAGCGCATTTCACACATGAAGTTATATTTTTTGCGCGAGACAGAGGATCACCAGACGAAGAGGAGTTGGCAGAAGGATAGGAAAATGCAGGACGGCATCAGTAACAGAAATCCTTGTTCGAGGAGTGACACACAGATCTTGGCTGACGCAGAACCATGGTACAACTTCCCACTATTGCGTTGAAGATAAAAGATATATGTACGATAAAATCACAGTTGCGATCTTTACAAGAGTGAAATGCAAACAACGAATGCAAAATAGAAACGCGGGTGCCTAGAGGGCAGTATCGGACACTGTCAGCTATTTCAATGACGAGGCAAAGCAAGAATAGTATGAGGCTTTGCTAGCTCTATCTTTGATCGCACATTTCCCAGTGCGAAGGATCTATCCCCTGAAAGCATAGCGAGTCAAGATGGCCCGGAGGAAGCTCAACCATGGAGCTTTCACAGCGTGACGATATGTCAGACGATTTAGGGCTGTCAGAGCATTCTTGTGGGTTGAGCTCCTAGTCTTCCATGTATTTATGTTGTCCTTTGTGCAAAGGGACATTGATGGACCCACGTTTCCAGTACAGCCAGCTCTTACTGCTGATGAAGGAAAGCTTTCTTCGTGCACGAAAGAGAAGGAAAAAGGAATCTGCAGAATGGACTGGGACCTTACGAAAGGGCGAATAGCCTGGATTGTTGTTGAGGGGAATTCATAGGCGCAATCTTCAAGGGGCCTTGTAGGATTGACTGGTGGCTAGATAAATCTTATGAGCAATGGAAGTGAAGTTGGAGGAGCATTTGGAGCCTTAGCTCGGTAAGGCTTTCTCATTGGCTTGAAGCGGAAACTATTCCGCAGTCTTGATCTTCCTCCTATTGTACGAGTGCGTGTTCCCAGATCTTATCTTTAGAAGAAACAATGCTTCTCTGTAAGTCTAACAAGCCCAGCATTCCCATTGTACACGCTAACCGCCCCAGTCTGTCCCTGCTGCAGCAACAGCATGACCATTTCCCGCAGCGCTGGAAACGACGATTACCCAACAGGCCAGAACCGCCTCGAGTGTCGGACTTGCCCTTACCAGTTCCTCATCGATCAACAATACTTTGAAAGAAAAGAGATGAAGAGGAAAGAGGTGGAAGATGTAATGGGAGGGAAGGATGCTTGGGCAAACGTGGATAAGACGGATGGTATGCTCTAAACTTCGAATTTACAGCAGGAGAGAAGTACTCTCGTGTATCGCTTCGAGAAGGATTTCACCAACGACTGTGAGTGCTGTGCATGGGTGAAGCTGACATGCAGTTTCTACAGCGCAATGCCCCCGCGAAGGCTGCGATGGATCACAGGCCTTTTTCTACCAGGTCCAGATACGAAGTGCTGACGAACCGATGACTACTTTCTATAAGGTATGCTCTTCCGAGAAGGGGTGCCTTATGCTTGAGATGTCAATCGCTGACTCTGACTAGTGTACGACGTGTGCACAGAGGTGGAAAGAGAATTGAACTGTCAAGATCGGGTCTACCGATATCTTTCCCATGACGAAGACTGAATCTCGAACATTCCCAAATACATTTGCTCTGCAGCTCCAATTGTCGATTGTTCCCGTCAATTGTCCCGAGAGTCATGGTCACCGTGGTTCAATGCTCGCCAAAACCTGGCCTTCCGCCAATTGTGCCACCGTATCCGGACTCAGGGTATCCTGTCTGAATCTTTCCTGTTGCAGTAGCACTAGCGCCTTAAGCGTAGGCCCTGGATATAAGAGGTACTTGGTGTACTCGGGTTTTGCGAAGTATTGAAGGTAGTGGAGATAGGCGATGAAGCTAGGGTCTTGCAGGAGTTTCTGGGAGGCGAGGTGGTTGAGGTAGAAGGGGTTTGCGAGTGACTGAACAAACTACAGATGAAGTGGTCAGCGGATGTTGCATCTCTCCTACGAGGCACAGGAGGGTTAGTCGGTTAGGCACAACTTACCTCTAATTCAAGTTCAAAGCGGGTGTAGCCGCCATAAAGAGGCTCTTCCAGTGGTTCCGTCGATGCCGTAGTGGGTAACTGTGTCGCAACTGATATGGTCTCGTTTTGGGCCTCTGCCATGGTAGTTGGCAATCTGATGGTCCAGAGTGCAGCTACGTCGCTTCAGCCTGCTTGGCGCTCCAACAACACCTAATTGCTTGGTATTGTTCGGGGGCTGCAGTCAGCGCATGAGACGATTATGCATGAACATGCAGATGCGTAGTGGCTGAAAAGGGACGCCTCTTCGTAGTCCTAGGCTTCAATAGTGGGCACAACGCGAAATCTGTCTATCCCACGGCTGGTTCGGATCAACTTAAGGACCAATTTGGGTGAGTCGCAGCCCAAAAAGGCGTCAGTAGTTCAGTAGTGGATGGTTCTAATTCAATGGTTACTTTACCTTATTCAGGGGTACATGCGAGAATCCCTGGAACAGTAATAATTAAATGCTTTCAGAACAAAAGAAAACCCTCTCGGCAGGTGCCTTCACCTAGCAGAATTCAATCCACTGATGTTTAAATCCTTCCGTTGTTGATTAAAATAACATCCTCGCACCCAGACGATAAAATGCTTTCTTATTGATCCTCTTTGCAACCCCCATGCCATCCAATACTTCATAACATCGGATACCTGCAGCAACGTCATACCTTGTATCTTTCGTGACATATTATGGCCACCTTCTGATCCAGAAAATCCAGTTCTTGTTGGTTGATCGTCACCTACCAAACACCCCCCTCATTCCAGTGTCGAAACGCCACCAGCATTCAAATCAGCATACACATAGAACATTTTGATCATATCTGTCGGCGCGTCTGAGATAGGACAGGGTCAGAAGCGTACGAGATAACGTGCCAGCATGTCGCTTATCCAGGTACAGGGAGCAGGTGTGTGTGACAGTGCTTGCTGTAGATTAAGCGCCCCCTCGACACCCAATTCCTTGCCCTCTTTTCACCCATCATTCATGTCGATAGCCGTTTCATCTGCACTGCTAAGACAACTTTCTCGACCATTGCACGCTATCTTCCTATCATTTGCCCCTTTATTAACATCAATTGTCCTGCAGAAAGACACACGTCTCCCCTACCTTCGCCTGGCCTCACTGACTTGGCCTCGAACAACCCATTTCGCAATCGAGCTGCATCTCCCGCACTGCCTTCACCTCAGAGTCCTTATTTCAACTTCAACGTGTCGAGTACAGCCCCTGACAGGCCAAGGTCGCGCAACCCGTTCCTCGACCAGACGGAGAGCGCCGAGGTCAACAGCCTCCAGCAAAGGTCAACATCGCCTAATAAGGGGTCGTCCGTTATGGCCGAATCAAAGCCAGCGTTGTATGGGAACGCTGCAGTTCTCTTTGTATGTTTCCCTTAACTCGTTGACGGGATTCATTACGCCTCAAGGCTTCCAGGCGACTCAAGTTTGCTAATCAAAGCTGTACAGAATAACCTATCCCTTGATGATAGGCCCAGCAGCAACAATTCGCACCCAGCAATGGCTCCACCAAGTTCGACACGACCGCTTCGATCGGAAAATATCCCCCCAACAGTAAACGGCAAGAATACTTTCGCAGGCCACCGTCCGTCCCGGTCAAATGAGGAAGAACAAAGGCGATTGAATGGTGGAAAACCTACAGGTCCACCACAGGGACTAGATATCTTCGCAGATCCCCCAGAAGCCAAACAACGACGGCCACGACGCAACTCGGAGTCTTCTCTGGTGGATAAGTCGGGAAAACCTCTTGACCCTGATGCTGGACGAAGGCGTAGAGAGCGACGCCATAAAGAGAGGGAAGCTAGACACAAAGACGGCAAAGGCAGAATTCATGGATCGTCGTCTAAATCGAAAAAGCCAAGCCAGAGACTGGATATCATCGATTCCCTTGACGTGACCAGCATCTATGGGACTGGCTGTAAGGGCTCCTAGTTGACATGAGCCGCTTCTGCGAGTTATAGACTGACACCATTGGCAGTATTCCACCATGACGGCCCTTTCGACGCTTGCAACCCACATCGTAATCGCAAAGGTTCCCAACGTGCCCCAATGCAAGCTTTCGCTAAAGATTCTGCCAACAACGTTATTGGCGGATCTGGACCCGTTAACAAGAACATTGACATGGCGCAGTTCCACGGCCGTGGTGCCGAAGGCTTCACCGATTACGCCGCATCAGGTGCCACTGCCGAGCAAGATTCATTTGTATCTTATGCAGGGGCCAGTGCGCCAACGAGAAGCGGACCCGGCGTTAGGCCTGGGGTGGACAGAACGACAAGCTTCAATCCAACGGCTCTGGTGGACCCCGTTTACGGCGACGAAACAGTAGGTCTTGGTGCAACCACTTTCCTCGAGGGCGCACCAGCACCTCGAGCAGCAATCCAGAGACGCGAGTCTGAGTCTGATGCTAACACGGCAAATGGAGGCGGCTTGAGCCGGACAAGGAGTTTGGCACAAAAGATTCGAGGTATGAACCGTGGTCCTGGCCCTCTCGGTCGGGTGACAAGTCCGGATGTGTACGATCGTCATCGTGCTACCTCGCCAACTAGTCCAATCGAACAAACAGTGCTGAGCGCTGGAGGCATGCCTAAGATTCAGGAGAGGAACCCATTCTTCAATGACCACGATGACGCTTACGAAAAGAAGGAGGCTAAGATCCAGATTGCTGAAGATAAGAACCGTGTTGATAGCAGCGTGGGCAGAGAAAGAGCCATGAGTAGTCCAAGGCGGGCGCCTTTGCCTGGTTTGTTGGAGAGGAGGGTCACGAATGATGGCACAGGGGCGTTGGAGTTTGAGGGCAAGAGCGGTGGGGGCTTCTTGTCCAGAGTCAAGAGTCTGAAGGGGGGTAGGAGGGCCAGACCCGAGAGAAGGGAATAAATGGGTTTGGCGGAGACTCGCTCGCAACAAGTGGGTCAATTAGGCCGATTTGGCATGGGTCAATTAGTAATTCTCGCGTTGGATATGAATTCGACATCAAGTCTGATTCGACATTTATTCGAGGCACGAAAATGGTAGGGCTTTTAATATGAGTGCAGGACTGCAGGTTACAGTCCACCTCTTCTTTGTATTATAGTTGTTAGAGAGGATGTTTAATTCATTACATTTTGTTGAATCGTGGTCTGACTGGAGTGGTTGTGGAGGCAATGGAACGTTTGATATTGAAGGGAGGGGGGGAGGAACTGCATCGGATAACCTTCGGATGGAATTTGCCTGTGAGTTCGATGGGTGGAGAAAATTGTCATCGAGGATTGGGTGTTTATCAATCGCTGTCGATTGAACGGATCCAACGGATCTATCCACTGCTTCGAGCAAGCATCTCCCCTCATATCCCAACCCTTTGACCAGCCACACAACTCCCTGCCAATGAATACCATTCCATCGCTCCTCCGGCTATCATTGTCGCGATCAGTCTTGTACCTGCACTTTTATCAGCCGCAGTCTCTTTTCGGCGTTGGATCCCTGAACTCACCTCCGGCGGTTTCCCAACCGGCTGTATCATTTTCTACCACCCCAGTCAGCGCCATTTCATCTCCCCTTCCTTCCCCCGTAATAAACCGTCCCCGACCCCGACATCACACCCACTCACCTCAACCAACATCCCCCTAACCCTCTCCCGCGGCTCCCCCATCCCCACAGCCATATACGCCAGCAAAGGCGGGTGCCCGATGTACGACGCGTAGCTGTCGCGGTGGATGTTGGAGGTCCATTCGTGCTTGGTGGTGTCGGCGTGGCCGGTGCCGATGTAGCGCGCTTGGAGCTGCTCCAGTTGTTGTTGGGTGCGGAGTTTGTCGGCCTGAGGGGGGGTTAGCTTGGAGTGAGGTGGGGAGTGGGGGGAAGGGGAGGGGCTGAAAGGGAAGGGGCTGAAAGGGAAGAAAGGGGGCGGGAAGGGAAGAGAAGGGGAGGGGAGGTAGGAACATGGGGACGTACCATGGTTGGTGTGTGTAGAAGTGGAAGATGCGAGGGGCAGTGAGGTGGAGCTTCGCGTATAATTTATGTTTGTATTTTTTGGAAATTTGTAATTTACTCATGTCAAGCTATGTTCCACCTTCCATTCAACACCACCGCAATATTGTATGTGCCTATGGATAAACCATCACCATGATACCCGCTGACTTGAATTGCTGAGAGCTTCATCCTCACCCACACTTCCACACACACACTGGCTACCGACACCGACACCCACCCCCACCATGACAACCCCTCCCTCCCCTCCCCCCGCCTCCCCCACCTCCACCCCCACCCCTATCCCCCTAACCTCCCCCCTCCGCACCCACCCCAAACGCGGCCTGCCCCCCACCCTCTCCTCCACCATCCCCCACGGCCACATCTCCGGCCACCCGCGCACCGGCGCCGCCCTCGCCGCCTTCGAAGCCCGCAAAGCCGAAATCATGCACACCATGTCCGCGCAGCAGATCGAGGCCGAGTACGAGAAGGTGGTGAAAAAGATAAGAGAGGTGTTGGAGGCGGATGAGGAGAGGGGGAGGGAGGTGGAGAGGGAGGTGCATCGGTTAAGGATGGAGAGGGAGATGGAGAGGAGGGTTTTTGGGAAGTTTAAGGGGGGGAAGGAGGGGGTGTAGGGGTGAGGGTGAGGGTGGGGGTGGAATGTCGTTGATTGGGGAAGAAGTGTTTTGGTTGGGATTTGGAATGATACCGTGAGGGGAACAGCAGCACAGCTTTTAAAGGTTTGGCGGTTAAGATTACTCGGATGCAATGGAGCCGCAGGTGGGATTATCAAGCTCTTTTGGTTCTATGGCCTTCAGGATCCAGGTTGCACTTTGAAATCATCTTCTACATTTCGGACCCAACCGCTGAGCGCTTCGTTCTTCGTCTCTTCCTTGACTTGTCTCCGGTCTTCGAACGCTTCCGAGTCCTTCATCCTCCGGTACGTGGACAGCTGCAAGATATTCTGCAATATAGGCATATCTATCAATGCCATCACATTCGAGGCTACTCTCCACATGTGTGCGTTACACAATGCGCTTCCTCCACTTGGATCGGTTTGCTTTCTGCCCTCTAAAACGCCGTTGATGAGGCATTCCTGCAAATGGGGAGTACACACGGCCGAGAGATTGGATCCAGCCGCTGGCGATGGGACACGACGGCGTGAAAAGGCAAATTCTTTTTCCGTTGTCACGACATTGAATGCATGAAATGCATACCCAGCATTCCAAGTTCTACCAGACACAGGCTCCATGCGTCCTGATGTACCAAAGGCTCGATCACAAGCTGCTCCGTTGTATTGTGAGAGTGGAAGAACAAGACTTCCAAGATAAGCATTCGAAGGTGAAATTAAGAGGGACGTCAAGGAAGAAAGTAGAGAGGTGCACTGTTTCAGAGCAATTTTATCTGAGCATGACTTGGAGAGGGTTGGTGGACTATCGGCTCGAGCTGTGCTACATTAGCTACTGCCAAAATGAACAGAGTACAATTGAAGTACAAGGCTTCCGGCGAACAATGCCCAGTTCGGAAAAGTACTCTCGGCCTGGCAACGACTGAATATCACCCTTTGCAACCGCAACAGGCAGCGCAAGAGGCCACGGTGTAGCGTCCTGTTGAGCGTCCATGACCAGCTCCATACTGGCATCTCCACACGGTGCGTCAGAGCAGTACATGTGAATCTTAATATTCTCACAGATAGTGAAGGGCTGAAGTCCTCGACTCCCCAAAACCTCTTGGGCATCTCTTCTCCGGAGCACTGAGGATGATTTGTGAGGACATGCCGCCAGCTCAAGGCATTCATCTAGAAGCAATCGATTGAAAGCGCGGATGGCAATGACTTCGGCATGCCAGTCGTGCAGAAGGAGACCTCTAGCTTGTGGGACCTTTGCTGCAGGTAGACATTTCATGCCAGTGCTGGTTTCATGCTAGGTTAGTCGCAATTTGTTGAGATGGTGCATGTAAAACAGTACTTACGCCAGAGCTAGACATGTCATGGTATTGTCATCATCTGTATTGATGTTTTAGTCTCTGTGCATATTCGCATCATTTCCTGAACGTACCATTAGATACAACGATTCCACTTAATGGAATCCAGGAAAAAACTCCATTTGCACGTAATGCTGGCTTGCACTTCGCAGGCAGTGCATTGAATCTTACCAAAACGGCATCTGCTATCCGGTCTTGGAATCCTCCCATGGGAACATGTATAGCAATCAAAATAGCTGTGAGAGACGACTGTTAGCATAACGGATTACTAGGTCCAGTAATCGTAATTGTTAAGTAACAATGATCTGAGTGAGGTAGGCTTTGAACGGGCTCTTGGACTCTTGTTAGTTGCGAGATAGGGCGCGATCAAATTAGCCTTGTGTATCAACAGATGAAAAGGAGCTTTGGGTATCTGGGACAGCCGATTACATGCTGTTGGGAGCTTTTAGAAATCCGGGGTGCTGGGGGTTTGTAGGGATTCTCCTTATCTTATCAAGATCTTATCAAGATCTTCTCAAGTCCCGAACGTCCTGTCTCTGACTCCATGAACTGGCAAGGATGCGGGTATCTGATATGTCTGCCAGCGTCTGCAATACTATCACCGACTGTCCAAATCTACGCAATCCATAATGAACATCACAGTTCCAAAGACACGAAAAGTATGCCAGTCACCGAGATCTTTTAATGGGCCTACGATGCTGACCGAAACCCTAGCCTAGATTTGAGCTACATTTGAAGGTTAGTGGCTCTTCTGCTTAATTGGTCGATTTTCTACAGTCGCTGAGCAAAGAGCTAGATACTCGACCTCAACAATGTCCCCCTCGTCTCCGGAACTTCATATGTCAAATGGCACGTACATAGCTCAAGCAAAGCCGAGCATCGCGGTCGAACCATGAAGGTGACCATTAGAGAGCACAAGGTTATATGGGACTACGAAAAGACGTTACCTCTTCGGCTTATAGTAGACCGTAATGGCATGTTGCAGGACTTGGAGATGCATTTCGAGGTTTTGCAGGAGTACTCGTCTGGTGCTCGAGGAGAGACAATCATACTTGGGAATATCAAATTGAATCTGGCAGAGTTTGTGGAAAGAAGCGATGATGGAGAAGCAGGTGTGACGCGGAGATATCTCATGCAGGAAAGTAAGATCAACAGTACTTTGAAGGTCAGGAGGTAAGTCACCTAAGTCAGAAGAGTTCACCCTGACGAAACGCAGATTGGTATCGCTATAAAACAGACAGAGGGAGATAGAAATTTCATCGCGTCCGTTTCTTTCCCAATTTCCCGCTACCACCAGTGCTCACGAACCTAGACCCTCCCTCAAAACCGCCCCCGTCTTCGGCGGCATCGCCGGCATCATGACCGCTGAACAAACCGAGCCCGACGACCTCGGCCACATGCCCTCCATGTCGACCAAAACGCGCGAAATCGGCAAACTCCAAGACATGTACCGCCGCACGCTCGCCGCCTCCTGGGCCGCCCAAGCCGGCGAGCTCCCCGCCGACAAATGCATCGAAGACATCTTCGCCGGCGGCGACGGCTGGGGCGGTGCCAAAGACGCCGGCATCGCGCCTGGCATCCGCATGTCGGTCGATTATACGGACGGAGCTGCAGACGAGGACGGCGCGAGGAGGAGATATGGGCATCAGCGGAAGCAGGAGAGCCAGGGGAGTAATAAGACGACGAAGCCGAGGGGGCATCGGAGGGGGGCCAGTAAAGCGGAGGGTGGCGTTAGTGGCAGGAGCAGCATTGAGCAGCAGGTGCAGTCGAGTAGTGCGGAGACGAAGAGGAGGGCGCAGGGGGTGTCGCATGAGATTGATGAGTTTGAAGCTAGGGAGGATTTGAGGAGTTGGGCGATATATTCGCGGGGTTGATGTGCGAGGTTTTAATCAACTGTTGCAATCCTTCCCCGTCCGCTGACGGATCTCTCTTTCTCGTCCCTGTAGGCTTTCTTTCACATCGACTTCGTTAAAGACAACTTCTACCTGGAAATATATAATTTTACAACCCGAATTCCTTTGCTCGGATTCTGATACTCGATGATTGGATGCTGGGCCACTGCCGCTAGAGAAAGGACATACAAGACCGGCAGAACCAGCTCAAAAAGTAACTTCTCTCAACTCAATGCCATCCACAATCTCAAAAGCCCCCCACCTCCCCTCCCTCCCCCCATTCCTATCCCTCAGCACCTCCATAACCCCCACCTTCTCCCACCCCCCATCCCCACTGCCACCACCAAACGCCGCCTCCGCATCCTCCTTCCTCTTCGGTACCGTCGACAGATAGATCGATGTATCAATGAGATATGCAAACGTCTTGCCCAGCGCCGGTTTCCCTTGCGTAGACGCGAATATGGAGGCGTTTTCTTCGGGGCGCCGGGGGTAGGAGGGGTTGCTGGGGGAGAGGCCGACGGCGGCGTTGGTGAGGAGGGTGAGGATGTGGTGGCGGTGGGTTAGGTGGTGGAGGGTGCGGAGGGAGGTGGTTAGGAGGGCTTGGCCTGGGGGGGTGTTGGTGATGCAGAATCAAGGGGAGTAAAGCAGGGTTGTAGGGATAAGGGATATTAATACCTTGGATCTGGGACTTTGACATCATGGACGAAACGACGTTGGTGATTGTGTCGATGACTATGACACCGATTTGGCCAGCGCCGTCGGTAGTGGTTGACGTTAAATCCTCTTGGGGAATCAATCTCTCTGGGTTTGCTAAATCGTCCAGCATCTCTTCGCCTTCATCCTCGCTATCGGAAATGGCCTTTATGGCCTTCTTACTTTGCGCTTTTCTTTCCTTGGCGTCGTCCCATTCCCGTGATACTGCTTCCCACATCTCGCCAACTTCTCCAATAGCCTCAACCACGCCAGCAAAATCAAAGACTCTCATGACCTTTACACGATCAAGCATTGACGTAGCTTTATCCGTAGCCTCATGTTCGACAGCATCAGGCTTCTTTAGCACTTTCTCATACATGTAGCCTGCTTGCTGGTATCTTGCTCTTCGAGACTGTTCACGTAGACGGAAGGCCAGGACATCCCGTAGGCGTAGAGGAGAGAAAGCCCCAGTGGTATCAATGAGCGCTACTTCACCTTTGTCGTGACTGATGAGGTGGCTTGCTATGACATGGAAGGCTATCTAATTCTACAAGTCAGTCTTCCCTTCGGCTTTACGCTGGTACAGAAGACAACCCACCATAGTCTTCCCCATACCACTAGCCCCTGCAATAGATGTAATTTCGCCATACCTGAAGCCGCCTGCAAGCGCTGCGTCGTCTAGTATAGTAGAGCCTGAGCATGCAGGTGCTGGCTTGAGACTTTCATGAGATTGAGCGAGTGCGAGCAGACTCGAGCCTAGTAATCCTATGGCTGCCTTCTGATTTTCGGTCATCATATGCTACCCATCAACCCATCATCTATAACCTTGACTAGAGACTTCAGTCCAGGTCAATTTGTAAAATCTGGGACATCCTTCCGTCTTGTCAGATCCATCTAAATCTTCCGCATGTGCGGATCATAGGACGAAGAGTCATGCACAAGAGCGTAGTACCTGATCCAGCTCGGTGAAACAGTGGAGGAGGAGAACGCAGCGTCCTCTGCCCATTTTAAGAATGTGATGGATGGGGATTGGTTTGGCTCACGATCTATAAGTAAATGACGCTAGTCATTCTTACTAACTCCGGGGTTTCTCCGGGCGTACATAGCCTTGTAGGGCAGATCTAGCGAGAAAGATTTGATGGCTCCTCTACAGCGAGCTTCTAGCTCTAAAGAAAGTTATTGCAGATGTCCCCCTATCACCCTACCGTGCAGGACGTGTCAGTATGTCTCAGATGTCAATGGCGTATGGCTACTCGCAGACCGCTCGTAAGAAACGCCCTGAGCCGCACAAGAGATCTCGTACTACCACGATTCATAACCTTGGGGCAGGACCACGTTGAACCTGACGGTCCTGTGCCAGGCAACACCGCTGAGGTTCTGGAGAATATAAAACAGAAGAGGCGTTATACACCAGACCGAAGTCTTTCCAAAAAATTAGACCTTCACATTAAAGATCCTATCGGTATTGACGCTCTGGGGAAACCTGCTGAAGTCCTTCGCTTGCGGAATGAGCTCCAACAAGCTTTGAAAAGACCAGAATACACGACATTTGGCATAGCAAATATTGCACTGGGCAATTCAGCAAGCTCAGCGAGCTCAGACGAGCTCCTGGACTCGATAAATTCAGAAAGGGGGATTGCTGGTGCGGACCGCGTACGAGAAAACCTAGAGAGCGTAAAGGAAACCTGGGTATCCGGTCTAAGAGACCGCTTCGGCCCACCCACTGCATCTGAAGCAGAGGACCTTGCTCGCAGACTTCGTGATGGCTTCACCACGGATCAACTGCTAAATTATTCCCACAAAGCATGCACGCGCGATCCTTGGGAAATTGATTACGACTACTCTTCAGATTTGTACAAGCGGTCTGCGTGGACACCAGGTACCACGCCTTTTCATGGTGATGTATCTTCTCGACTTTCTATACGCAGGCATGTCAAGAATGACGCGATTGCTATACCACCAGGCGAAGTACTAGCGAATAGAAGCAAAGGACGTCCTCTCAAGCAGACTGTGGCAAACAAAATCATACGGCAGATCTGGCACATACAAAACGAACAAGAGAAAGACTCATTGGGCGAGCTAGATGTGTGGATACAACCTGAACATCTGGACCTAGTCCTCAATCATAGTAAGCCCTATGAGTCTGCCGTCGTTGGTGATGATCTAACCGTTACACAGGGAGGGACGTCCTCAAGCGACTGTCAGAGGCATATGGCGTAAAAGTTGAAGCTTCACGATCTTACGGTGTTCTCAGAATTACTGCAGATCACGATTCGGCAAGCGATGTGCTGAAACTTCTCCAATATATACTCGAAAATATCAGACGTGCTGAGCTTGATCTTCCTAGAGATGGGCGAAAGCATACAAAACAAATCGCCGAACTGAGTACTCTGTTGAACAAACCATTGCTGGAGCAAATAGAACAGCTTACAAGCACCATCATCAAGACATCAAGTACAACGCGAATTAAAGGAGACCCGGAAAAGGTAGGCACGTTACTAAATAATAATCGACCAGAGCTAATTGTGAGAAAGCTGGTCGTTTATTACCTTGGCCCGGGTGACGGGGACTTCGAGGATGTACGCAGGCTAATCCTGCAAGCCCTAGAGCCAGCTGCAACAAAAGAAACTCAGGTTCACTGGGCTGGACCCCTCAATGCAGAGGGAGTGGTCCGCTTTCCAGTTGACGTGGGCACTGGTATGCCGTTGAACGAGCGAAGTACGGAGTGGTCAAGATGGAGCAGCGGAACAAAAAAGAGGTTCGGGCATAATACGAATGCGGAGTATCCTCTACTGGCATTGGGATCTAAAATCACTCAGCATAGCAACAACAGAACGCTCTCTGGTGCAATTGCGTCGGCATCTAGTTTTCTTTACAGGAAAGTACAAGGGGAAGTATTGACAGCTGGTCAGAAGACTGGTAGTCTTGCATCAAGCTGGGATACAGAGCTGCGCTACAATACATCAACAGTCTTTGGCCAGGTCTTATATCCCATGAATGTACCGGCTGGACAAGATATTGAACAGCAAATCCAGTCTCGCCGTGAGTTTCTTACCACTGTTCCAAGGCTACGTCAATTTTTGACGGAAATGGGGTCGAAAAACCTGAAACAACATGAGGAGTTGTTCATCAGGTTGATACCATCTCATCTGTCTGCCTCCGATACGGTTTCTGCGAAAGACTTGCCTGATCTGGATATACGGATTGCTATAATTACAGATAGTCAAACAACAAGTCTCCGCAGCGTCAGATTGATCGTCGGCGAAAGGCAGTCTGATGTCCTTCTACCAGATGAATTAATGGATCTAAGGTTCGTTGTGGAATCTTATCTTCCTGCTTCGAAGCAGGTTGATCAGCGAATCCTTGACTTTGTGGAAGCCAGCAATCTCAATATCCTGGGCCAGGATCGTCTCAAGACGCCTGCAAGCCTTACAATATCGATTCCACCGCATGCCATCCGATCTCGAGCTCGAACATCAAATGCTGATTTAGATCCTGGCTCCGAGATTCAGGTGAATTATATATTCGCTGGTCTAAGCCACAGATCTTTCCTCCAAGACGACTTCCTGAAGTATCGTCTAGAATACAGTACCATTGAAGCAGGAAGAACGGGAGGGAGAAGGGACGAGCTTCGTCTGAGTCTACCAGAAACTATCCATGCCAACGACACTACAAAAGTCTTTGCCTCGTTCTTCAAAGCAGCACATGTAATGGTGCAGGATTTCAAGCATCCGGGAGTGTTATTGAAAGAAAGGCAGGGGCTATCCGTAGTGACTACCCGGGTCGGTCGCATCCGCCAAACGGTGATAAGTCGGCGCCCTCTTGTTCATCGGACAAGATCAATTAGGCCCGGAGCCCGCAGATGATCGGAAGCACACGTATCACAAGTGTTCAAGGAAATGAACCCTTTCGATAATCAAGTGGCCTGAACGTACGCGTGTATTCACTAATTTCCAGCCTGGCTGCCCCCCTATTTGGTTGGAATACCACTTCGCTCGATTGCATGCCGCCGTTGAGATGGGAAGCAAGCTTATCGATTCAGCTTTAGTTGTATTGGTCATAAGTCTGCGAGTTGACGGGTTTTGAGTGGTTATCGGCTCGTTTGATTGTTGATACATGAGCATGCAACTCTTGATTCCAGCTCAGGTCACTACGCGATAGGTATGAATTGACCTGCAGGGAATGAGCATACCGGCAAAGCCGCCATAAATATTGCCAGCCGGTGTAGTGATGCCATTTTAATAGAGACTTGAGCAGACACCAAGCTCAAGAGGCGTCGACACTGATAGAAGCGGTTCAAACAAATTCACATGTCTATGGCACGGAAAATTCTAATAAGTAGACCTATATAACAGCCTAAGACACATCGATGGATGGCTGGTCTTGCGAGTAATATGTCATAGTGTCCTATATTCATATCTAATCGTCCATGACAGTTTGACTGATAGGTCCTACTTCCCATAACTCTGATATCTGAATGCCCGCAAGATCGTTCAATTGTTTCATCTCAAGGTACCTGACTAACCTTGTTCTGATGAGACGCCATTCATTTTCGCTGACATCCATTGCTAGGAGCACAGCTTCCGCGAGGTACAATGCTCTTGCCGGCTCACCTAAATCTACTCGCTGGCCATGGAGCATGGCAACCATCAGCCAATACAATGCGCGGCCTAGTTTCGTATCCATGTCAAGGAGGTTTGCTCTGACAGCTCGAACGTTATGGCCACTGTAATTCGGAGAGCTAAAGGCTTCGCGCATCATGGTATCAACCAAGATCAGAACCGCTAATCGACAACATCCTTTGACTAGACCCGAGCCTTCATCTGTTGCTACTCCAGGCTCTCTCCGTAGTGGTCGACGTACCAAACCTTCCAACAGTTGTTTGAACCAGAATTTCTCGGTCTGTTCCTGGATGGACTTGGAAGTCCTTATCAACGATGCCACGTCCTCCACACCATCGAAAAGAGCAATACAATCTCGGCAGAAATTATAAGCTTGTTCGAATCGGCTGCCTACAGGATTTTTGATATCCTTCTCACTCTCAGAGTTGAGTCCCAACTGTTTGCCTAGTGATGGGAGACCCTGACAAACTTGAAATTGAGGGAATCGATGTCTTGATACTGTAGCATACGCTCGCATTAACTCTAACCTGTTATCTCGGTCAGCCTTGACGTTTTTGAACTATTGCTTGCTTGGATCAACAGTTTAACGCACCGCATGATGATGGATCTGAGCTCTGGATGTGCATCAAACCATTCCATACCACCGCGTGATTTGATCATTCGAGCCAGTCCTGACATATGGGTGAAAAAATCCCTGGGTTTTCCCATCACATACTGACCGCAATTAGTCGCTGGCAGATACCGTGAGAACAGATTCGTATTTACCTCATGGCCTGCAAGATTTATGACTGCTCCTATATTAGCGTTACTCCCGGCCTTTTGAGGATCTTGCAGCCGTTTATTGATCGTTTGTAACGCCTTGGCCCTGTGCTCAAAAGCCAAAGGCGGCTCTTCGACGTAACGCAGGCGAGCCATGTGCCACAAAGCGAAAGCGAAACACACCGGGATAGGTTCTGGGTCATGAGCTGCGATATCGCTATAAAGCCAAGCTATGCGATGGAAATCGGTGCCTGCCGCCCACAGATCAAACGCTCTTGGCCCGTTCCATACGTCTAGGATGTGCCAGATCACTACCTGACCTTGATTGAATTAAAACCAAATGAATTTACATTGATGTAAGAGAGCTTGCATTGCTGGTGCAGCGCCAAAATTAATCTTGCTAAAGGGATCCACGTCTGCTGCTGCAACGGCTGCCCATGGATTGAAGCGAAATGGTAAGGGTCCGTTGTCATTTTGACAACTCTGTTCAGTCTGGGTCTGAAAGTGTGGGCGTACTGCTCTGGAGGACTCGGTCCTAGTGACCGTTGTGCAAGGAGACCAGTCGAGCCTTCTTCTCTTTCCCACAACCAGCGAGGATTCTGGATCCGAGGACTCCTGTTCGCATGGGACCCCGTCCTCGGCAGACAATGGGGATGGAAGCTGCCGTCCTTTGCCGAATGAGAAGCTTGCATTCCTCTTAAATTCGCCAATACTTTCTTCCTTCTCCCACTGCTCCCTCCTCCGGTACTCCTGCATGACATGCTTTCTTACCGACTTCCGAGCCTGTACGGGATCATTGCCGAGAATGAATTCGAACTTGGTCGAGAACTCCTTCCCTACGCTAGGTCTTGCTGGTGCCACCTGACTTGGTGCTGGCTCTCCTTGGCTACAATCTAGCACGCGTTCTACAATATTAAAAAAGTATGCTTTACTGATCAGATCCCGGGAAAGGGCGTACATACCTGAACCCTTCAATGCATTATTGTATCCATACATCAACGCGAAAAGGGTAGCGGGTAACTCCTGCCCTAACTGTTCAAGCCCCTTCTCGTCTCCGCTCAGGCTTGCGCTAGCTGAAACAAGACAATGCTCAAATGGATTACCGTGAGGATTATTCTCCGGGCTTTCCGACTTCAGCTCCCTCGGTGATACTGGGGCTGTCACCGGCTCTGGCGTCTCAGAATCCCGGCCTTGAGAATTGAGGCCTTGGGCTGCTAAATGGAGTCGTTGAAGGGTCGTTAGCTTGTTCTGAGACATACTCTCTATCGTTGCAAGTATCTGTCACAGAGATCAAACACGTTTGCTTCTTCCATGCGTTCTGGAGAAGCAGCTGTTATTTCGATATGGTCTATCTTACAGCTGTATCTCTGCAGTCATTATTAATTCGTATGTTTTGTATGATTGCTAAGGCAGAGTTCGATGCGCTGCGATGTGCTTAATCACTTCGTTCTCCGTGCTTCCAGTACCTGTAACCTTCGAGGCTCGACGATCAGTAATCATGGTCTCTCACCATCGTCCCCCAATCTATCTTATTCTACCGACCGCCAACGTTTCTTGAAAGGTCCAGCGAGAAAGCCAGAGTTGCAAAACAACGATCGACTATTCGTATATCATCGCTGTTCAAATAATAGCTAGGAGCATGGATTCTTTGCAGTCAAGCCTTCAAACTTCGATTGATAGGTTGCAAATATCTAATTTCTTAGAAGTTAAGTCTGCTCACGCTTTGAGTCTTTTGCTTTCTTCAATTCAATGGATAATCATATTGTCAATATGCAGTAAACTAGAGAGCGACAAAACATTAAAAAGTCCGAACCAGGGATTGTGCTATATACCAAAATTAGGAATAAAAAATAATCCGACCCGCCAACAGCTGGGAATGACGGCGACAACAATAACAGCTGCACTGCTCTCCCTTCTATCCCTGATCTTTCCAACAGCATTCTTTTTCTACTGAGTTATCGCATCTCGCATGGTTTGAATAGTGAAGGTCTTGACGACGACAAAATGGAATAGAGCGCAAACGACATCTCGCCATCTTTCACCACACCATCCCTTTTGTACTTGAAATCTCCGTCTTTCGGTCTCTTCCTCTCAACTCGTCCACCATCCATCCATAGCCTCCACTTCAGTAATCCAATCCCCTTCGCTCGCTTTCCATCTCCATCTCCATCTCCATCTCCATCTCCATTTCCATCTCCATCTCCATCTCCATCTCCATCTCCATCTCCATCTCCATCCCATCCCATCGCCACCACCCCCACCCTCCCACGCCCAACCCATCGAGGTATCAAACCCTCCCCTTCCCAGCAAGAATCCCTCACGCAATCGCACAACTCCTAACCCCCGCTCGGACGCTTTTCGTGGAGGAATGGGGCGATGGAAATGAGGGGTAGGAGTGGGGACGGGAACACGGGTGTGTTTTGGAGGGGCTCAGGGAGGTTGTGTGAATTGGGATTCCGGGGTGTTGGTGATGAAGAGAGGGGGAAGTTCGATATTATGGGTCTGGCTTTGGGGGCAGGGAGGGGGAGGGGGAGGGGGCGTTGGGGATTTTGGTAGAGAGAGGGGTTGGGTGGTGCGGAGGTGCTGGTAAATCTCCGTATGAGGAACTACGGATTCAAGCTGGCACAAAACCAGGTGAAGATGTCAGCACGCACTGTTCGTGTGCTGATGCCAGATACCACAAAACGTCTGCACTGCAAACTTCTCATCGGTCTAAACAGTCACAAAAATCTTTCAACCATGTGGATCCCCACCTCCTAAACCTCATCTCCCACACCCCCATCGTCCTCACCCGCCCTCCCAACCTCAACCCCAACAACGCCACTCCATCAACTCCCAGCAGAGTAAATCCCCCACCCTTTCTAGCACACGAATATGTACGAACCAAGCGATGAACATTGAGGTGATAACGGATGCTGCAGTGCCCAAGACTAAGGTATCTCGATGGAAAGAAAAGGCCAGATGGACGTTATGGACAGAAGGACGAGAACGAGAGCCCGACTCCGTCGCTCGAAAAACAGCAAGGCTATGGTATGGTAGTACGCTCCAAGAAGGGAGGAAACGCCGCATCTTCCCTGAGCGGCCGGCTTAACTCCAAACGACCTTGCAAATGGAAAAAATTGTAGGCTAGAGCCAGTAAGCTACATGACGACACAACACCCGCAAGTCTTCTCCTTTGGCGCCTGCTTCACTTCCATAGCCTGCGGCATAGGTTTCGGACTCGGCGCCCTGGACATTTGCGGCGTGCCCTGCATCCGCGGTATGGTGCTATACCCAGCGTTTGGGCTGAGGCTAGCACTCGCAGGGCTACCGTTGCTCTTGGCGGGTTTCGACATCACTTGCAACGGCCACCCAGGTTCGTTCACTTTGCCTTTTTCGCCTTCGTCTTGGAGACTTCTGGCTGGGGAAGGAGGCTGCAGTCCGCGTTGCGTGTGTACGGCCAAAGGCGTGAACCCTCTCCGGGCGTCCGACTCGGACCTGCATTCCTTTTCGCGGTTCTGCTGCTCTTCCTGGAGCTTTTTGGCGTGCGTGGGTAACAGTTGCTGCTCGGGTGGTAAGCGAGGGTCGGGCTTGAACATCGTTGCTAGCCATGGCGGATCGCCTTCTGGTCGGTTGATGGCAGTCGCCGGCCTGGGTTCAAGCCCGGAGCGTGATTTCGGTCGTTGCCCTGAGGTTATTCGAGGTTTCGATGGAGATCGAGGGTTTTGTGCGTCGACAATGTTGCCTTGTGAATTTGATGTCCTGCGGGAACCTGATGACAAGCCTGCTTTGCTCACCACTCGCGGTTTGGTAGGGGATGTCGAGACGCTGTTGGGGCTACCCGAATATGTGGCCGCTGGTGTAGGGCTACTATGTAAACAATCCCCGTCGTCCAATAGGACCAGGCTACCAACACTTTGACTCCGTCTTCTCACTTTGCCGTATGCGATTACATGCTCATCTCCTGAACTCCAATTCGCGCTGGCACCCCGTTTCCGTGGTATCGGTGTGTTTCTTTCTATATGCTCTTGCGGGATGGGTAAAGGACTATGCCTTGGCAAAGGGATGCGCGAGGAACTGGATCTTAGTCCTGGTTGGCGATACATTTGTGGGCTAAACCCAGGATGGGGGTCGGCGGCAATTTCTTCTGGTGTTCTGAGATCGTAGTTGCTTGGGTCTTCTTCAATTTGCTCTTGCTGCTGCAGTGGCTCCTCGAACCTCTGGCTATACACTTCCCTACCGTTCGTGCTACCCGGTTCGTTGTGGCGTAAGCCATTGCTATATTGAGTCCGGTTATGTTCCCGCTTGCTTTGGGGTTTGCTATTCGACCTCCCAGGTGGCGGAAGCTTGATCCCAGCTTCTTGCATTTCCTGACTCTCAATTACTAGCAGTTTGTCCCTGTGTATCCATCTTGAGCGCTCAGGGTCCTCATCTTCTATATGAACATCTTCCATAGCAAGCGGCCGTTCCACTTTATCCATGCTTTCAACGCCGCTCCTTGGCCGACCGTATAGATCTAGCAGACTGTCTGCCTCGCTACCACTTCTGCTGAGATTCAGAGGTGGTCTAAGCCCACCGTTTGGGTACGGTGTTAGATAGGAAGGTTCACTGTTGGTTATAGCTCTCGGCTGATTAGATGATTCAATCGAGCCGCCCCGATCCACTGTGTCTGAGTGTGTTGGATTACTGTAGCTTTGAGAGGTCCCATTAGTTTGGTGTATTTGTGCATCGTTTGTCCGGCGGGGGAATGACTTGTTGACTGAGGAGAATGGTTTCGAGAAGGATGTGCCGGTATGCTATCGAAGAGGTAAGACATTAGCAGAGGCGCAATGAATGTGAAGTTGCAGGAAAGGACTTGTGCGGAGACCACAAACGCATCCGAAAGACGAGCAGGTACATTAGGCCTATAGGAACCTACATCTTGACTAACCGGTCTGATAAACTCCCAAGAGTTGTGTTCTTTCTCAGAACTTCGTTGAGAGTCAAGAGCCCGTCCATTGGGTAATGTAGATATCGCAGCCATCGCGCGACGACCTTCAACTATGTGTTGGACCAGCGGCCTATATACATTTACGACCCTTCTCACTGGTGTCAGCAAACAAACCCAGGGGCCAGTGGAGTATGTTTGATACGGATTCTAGCAGCAGATGTTGTTCCCACTTTGGTGCAAGATATGGAGAGCCGTGAATACCTATGGAGATCAGTTGTTTGTCAAGACAGCTAAGCCCTATACATAGATGCGTTTGCAAGCAGCGTTCTTGGGTGCGGCAGATGGTCGTCTAACAGGGCTTTTAGGAGGTTCTGCGCAGGGACCTGGATATTGTCACGATGACTCTGGAACTCGCACGGTCTTTAGCACGGCATGTTGACACAGACGTTTGTTCAGATATGTACAGGTGGTTGGTGGTGGCGGCAACCAGGTCTTACAACTTCTCCTGTCAAGACGGATGGCTTAGGTTCTTCTATAGACTCTCTTGCTGGCGTTGAGGGGTCGGACAATTGGCTCGCCGTCGCCGGGCTCAAGCTAAACATTATGTGCTCTTACCAGCCACCACTGCCACTCCCAGCCTCTCCTTCCTAGTGGAAGATCATCTCATGGTATCTTACGGAGTATGTACTCAGTGGTACTTAACTTATGGAAATCGGGGTGCTGACAAGATGGCGTTCAACAGTGATATTATACGGAGTCCGGAGTATAGGTGATGCAATCTGCTCAATGCAATTCAATGATTCTCTGTTGCGTCCAGGTGTTTACAATGTGGTTCCTTCTAGTACTGCAGTCCTTTAAGATCAACTCCATCGCTATGCAGCAAGTCTTAATCGTTCACTCATAGCCTTACATGTCCGTCCGCCGGCCTGCCACCAAACCACCTTCCCAATCCCCGCCCGGAGTCGGCCCTGCCATTGCTTTCACGGTTGCCATCTACTCCTCCCATCCATTTAGGCCGCTTCCCTAGATCAGACAGCCATTCCGGCCTGTCCATGGTGTCAAACGTATTTCGAACACGGTGTGCAAAGCCTTGGAAGAAGTTCTCATCCTCTTCCGCTGCTTGGGTAGCATCAGCAAGTCTTTGAGCTTGCCCCCTCGCCGTCTTCGTATTTCCCGATGTAATGTCGCGCGAGCTTGGTACCGCCAAGGAGCCACGAGAAACAGTAGGCGCGTGGCGTAATTGGCCGCTTGCATCAGCGGGGCTATGATATCCGGAAGGTGAAGACAACGACGTTCCGCCTGCTCGAGATGAGAGTCCGAGACGAGACGTGCCATTCAATTCTCGTTCGATCAACTCACGACCTTCTCTCCATCCTCCACCATCAAAAGCTGAACAATTACCCTCCTCGTCGTCTTCAACGATGCCAAACCCAAAGATTCTTTTAACACGACCATACAAGTTGAAGAACGTAGCACAGATAGGTATTAATATGAGAATCGGAAAGAAGTAGTCAAACCCCTTCCCTAATGGAGTTAGATTGATAAGGCGACCCAGAAAGTTGTAGAAAGTTGTCTCTTCGTGGACATTCCGAGGAAGAAATGTCACAAAATTATAGGCCAACGGAACTGTAAGTTTGGCGATCTGTCCCGAGTACCATGTAGCGCTCTCGCCGTAAGTGTTTCTTCGGACAAGTGCACGATTTCCCCATATCTTGACCTCGTCAAAACTTGCGAGCGCAGCCAGACACATATAGAGAAGCCACAGTGAGGCAATGACTTGGCCCACAAATCCCACTTCCTCTCCGCCACTACCTGTATGGGATACAACGGTTAAGCTGATAACTGAGAGCTTTGGGGCGGGGAATTTGACAAGCTCGGACCATACAATACAGACTGAAGCCAAGGAGAGCACAGCCGCAAGAGCTAGCCTCGCTGCGGGTATCGCTTTCGAGTGGATTAAATAGCGAGTATAAGGCGTCAGTATCATTGCTCTTTCAAGCCATGAGGCATGCGGAGAGACTCTTCCGAATTCGAGATGCTGGGATGCAGACGCATCGAGTATAGCCTGCATATCAGCGGCCTCTTGGATGAGGCGATCCCAGGCATCGATATAACGGACACGCTTATGACGGGCACGATTCAGTTTCCTCGCTAATTCAGCAAGGTACCGATCAGTGATTACAGCCGGTATTGCTGCAACATTCGCGCGAGGCCCAGCGGATGATAGGCGGGAGCCAGATATGTTCGAAATCTCCGACAGCTCATCGATCCATTCTTGATGGTCGCGCGAGATCCCATTCTTTCGCTGTACCAATTTGGCGACCTGGGCTTCCAAATCTTCCAGATCCGAGGTCGCGTCTGCAAGTCTATCATTGACCCTTGGCGCTTGAGACTGTATCCTTCGCAATCTTCCACTTATCTTGGCGTTGTGATACAGCCGTCTAGGTACGGCGACCAATCCGTGACCCATGAGATATATTGCAAGAATCAAACCCCAGCAGTAGGCCAATGCCATAACCAAGGCTTTGACGGATGTTGCTTCAAACCCATTCTGCCAAAGCACGTATCCAAGCCCGGCAACACCACACACGAGAACGGTGAGCTGATACTGGCCATTCGATCTTAGGGAGTACAAGATGCGGTCCTTGGGCGTTCGGTAACCCGAGTCTACATACTCTCCCAATAAAGGCAGAATGAACCTAGACGATGTCGATCAGCGTCCCATGAAGGGTATCGTACATAGACTTGGAAGATCGCTTAGTTACCAGGTTAGGGCAAACGTAAGCCAGTAGGTGAGACGCCATGCGACCAGTATGACGCGGTCAGGCAGCCATATTCCTCTCGAAGCCTCATCGGTAGCCCTCAAGCTTGAAGCGAGGTCTATGGGTACCAAGAGGATGATGCTGACAGGGAGGGCTAGGGCAAGGAAGATGGGAAGCAGCAGGTAGGCAGGCGTCGTTCTGAGGGGGAGGAAATGTCGCAGCAGGAGGAGAACGGCGAGGGATATGGTAGGTATGGCTAAGAAGGCAAAGACATCGGATCGGATCGAAGTCGCCATTCCTGGCTTTGATAATAGGTTGTATCCAAGCACAACCACACCGAGAACGGCTGTGTATTATGATTCTGATACGTTAGAACGGCTGAGGATGACGATAAGGGTCATTCGTCAAAAGCATAGTTGGCCACCGTACTCAGCTTTGTAAGAGGCGGGTTGGTGGGTTTGACACTTCCATTACCTGAGTAATTTCCGAGAATAGAAAGTCATTGTATCCTTTGTACGGAATATGGGCTTAGCATTCGTAAATAGACGAATCACTTGGGCGGATGAAAGGGGGGGGTTACAGATTTGACGGTGTCTAAATACGCTCCTATCAATCATCATATGAGGAAATTCCGTAGTTCGGATAGAGAGTACCTTAGACTCATAAGGTAGAGCAAGCCCTATGGTGGCTAAAGTAGTAAGGTAGGTAAGGGAGGCATCACATTAGAACACCACCATATCATATCGGATAAAGGCTCGCTAGGTCTGCTATTGGACTGTGGGAGGGGTGGAGGGATACCTACGATACCTACTGATGTACCTCCGTATTCCGTACTGCACTACACTGCTACTATTCTACTACTAAACGGGGATGCGTCACAAAAGGCCACCCTGTCTGATCACGTGATGACTCTTCCATGTCGCTTTCTCGTTCTCATTCTCGCTCACAGGTCACACAACTCAACAACCAGCACATCACTCATCATACTATTACAGCCTCGATCTGAGCCTTGCCCTGCATCCTTTTCTCTTCTTCTTCTTCTAAATCCCTCGGCCTGCACATTCTCTTCTACTTTTCCTTCAACATCATCAATAGTCGTGATGGTTGATTCTCGCTCTTTCGACTGTATTGTGTACGACTAAGTCGCTAGCCTCTCGGTTCATGTTTCCTCTTCCCGATCCGTGCTACTGGACTGCGAGACCCGGATACTGAACACTCCTGCCGGACACTCCAAGTTCCCCATACTGCCTCCCACGGCCTGAGAGCCTTCCATGCGGGCAAAGGGCTGACGACAATCCGGGAACGCAGGATTTTGCTCGGTGCTGCACTGCAAGCCTGTCGGGCGCGGGGCGCTGATCCACTGTCAGTCATTCACCCAAGCCCGGTCAACAAGGTGCTCGCCTCACAATTCAGCTACCCTTCTGAACATCCCCTACTGCCACACTATCCCTTCTCAGACGTCCAGCAATATTGCCCCTACACAAACGACGACTTGCCCTACCCGGAACCCATCGACTCCGTCAACCCAGAGCCAAATTACAGACGAACCTCCCACGCCCCAACATAGCCGCATTCTCTGACCAAGCGTCTTCACCTGCCCGTGCCACCCCACTATTTTCGCCGAGCCAAAGCTCGAGTAGAAAGGTCTGTTGTCGTCAGTGCCCACACACGTTCGTACATTACAATAGCTTTCACACACGGTCGCCCAATAGGACGCTTTAGTCAACTGCAGACTCGTCCGAGCCACAGGGGCTCTTGTCTGGCCGTGAGGCTATGAATCCGGCCAACTTCCATAGCATGGCGGGGCCTCCGCCTGGCCCGCAGGGCAATCAACAACAAGCGGGACCGCAGCAGAACATGAAAGTGCAACAGCATATCTTTCGATTGCTTCAGCAACAGCAACCCCCCCAAGGATGGCAAACAGCTGTCCCTCTGCAACAGCGTACGATGGTCGTATGGCAAATGTAAGTTGGCCAGTCCCTGATGGTTAAGTCGAATTTTTACGACCTTTGGTTCGCTTACAAAGCCCGACACAGAGTCTCGTCACTGCGCTTGATCAAGCCCGATATGGATTATCATCAGTCCATTAACGTAGCTCTCACGTTTGAGCAGAAGACATTCGAGGATAATCCCGATCACGTGAGCACCATGTCCTTGTCATCTAAAACCAAGCAGCAGAGGTCATACTAACTCACAAAGGCGTCTTATGAGCAAGCATGTCACAGAAAGTTGCAAGATATCACCGAAACCCGAACAAAGCAGGCAAACAGCATACAGCAACAGTTTCAAAACCCACAACAGCCACAAATGAATACGGTACCACAACAAATGCAGATGCAAGGCATGGTTCAAACCCAAAATCAAGGCCAGTTCCAACCGGGATTTCAAAACGCTCAATTGCACCAAGCGATGCAGCCTTCTGGGATGCAGATGCAACAACAACTATCACAGCAGCTACAGCCGCAGGTTATGAACCCACAGTCAAGCTTGCAGTTGGCACCAAGTCAACATCCACCACAATCGCATATCACCCAACAAAATGCACAGACAGTTTTCACTGCTGAGGATCAACAGCAAATCAATCGGATGGCGCACATGCTGGCGCAGAACACGTCGAAGGAGCAGCTGGACCTCATTCAGAACAGGCTTCGGAATATCGCCCCGGAAGTGCGACAGAATCTAGCAATGCAAAATATTGAGCCATTAACATACTACTTTCGTAGCCAGGCAGCCAGCAGATACGTGGCCCAGAAACCTCAGCACCCCACCCAGCGAAACCAAATACACGGAGCACCGAGCATCGGATTATTACCTCAACAGCCCCGAACTACGCCTCAGAACTCGGTAGCTCAAGCTGCCGGAGCTCCTCCTCCACAAATTTTCGACTCCTCTCAGATCCTTGTGCAACAGCAAAACGGGCTACGGTCGCAGGAAGCTGGGCAGGTGGTCGTTCCAGCGAGCAATAGTCAGGCAATGGTTGAACAGCAAAGAGGCAATGGCCGGGGAACTGGACAACAATCAAACGGACAAGTCAATGGGGCTCAGCCAATGCAAAAACCCACGCAGCCGTACTATCCGTCGCAGCCGAACACACAAGTCTCTAACGTGTCAATGCAACCTCAGGCAGTCAATTTTGGGAACACACCCCATCAAGCCCCCCAACATAATCTGCAGGGACAGCTTAATGGTCTCAACACTTCCGGGCGTACACCGCAACAGAATACCAATATGCCGAATCTTAACAGGGCATTTGGATCTCCAAATCAACAGGCTCAAGCAGGAAACATGCGGCCTCAACAGCGGGCTCAACCAAATCAGCAAAAGGATCAGAACCAGATGAACCCCCAACAAGGCATGCAACCAATGGGCCAGCCTGAACATTCAGATGCCGGTCAGCAGCGCCCGCGGCCAACAATGCTGAACCTGCCTCCTGCAATGCAGCAAGAATTGGCAAAGATGAACGAAGAGCAGCAAAACAAATTCATTGCCCAATTGCATAGGCAGCGACAACAAATGCTGCACCAGCATGCGATGCAGGCAAGAGGTCAAGGTGTGCCAGACTCCACACCAGTACAAGACCAAGCAGGCAAGCCCGGACCCCATATTACGGGAGCGCAACCTGGTCAAATGATGAATGGTCAACCAGCTATCATGCAAAACGGCAATGGGCTCCAACAGCCTGCGATGGTACAACCGCCGCCTACAGGGCAACAGAGTATGGTACAGCAAAGACAGCAGCAGCTACAGAGACAGAACCTACAGAACCAACAAAGAGCCGCACAAATGGCTGGCAATGCTTTAACCGACGACCAGACTCGGCAAATGGATGACCAGAAATTTCCAGCTGCCATTTTGAACATGAATGGTGCGTTGTCAACGATGCCGCCGGAGGTCAAGACCTGGAGTGAACTGAAAATTTGGGTCGCCCAAAATCAAGCCAACTTACCTCCAGGTACTTTAGACAAATTGAAAGGACTTCAGGGTCTTCACTACCAAAATTTGGTTGGTCAGCAGAGAGCCAGGATGCGCCTGGGACCAAATCCATCTGGGCAAGCTCAGGGGCAGGCCCCACCAGCGCAGATGGTCGCGCCTCCAAACAACCAGACGCCTCTTGCAGGATCGAATACTCCGCGTATGTCAACCCCTAATATGACGCATTCGCTACCGCAACCGACGGTACAGGAGATACAGGCTAGTAGAGCCCGACTGCCTGATCATTTGAAGGGATATACGGACGAGCAAATTCGAGCTCTAATATTACAGCAAAGGCAACATGATATGCTGAAAATTACACAAGGCCGTCCGGGGATGAACCCACAACAGCAGGCTCAAATCAATCAGTTACAAAGAGCTCAGCAGCAACAAGCTCAACCGAATCAACTTCAACCACCCATCAATCAAAAAACGCGGCCTGCGCAGTCGCAAGTGATGGCCCAGCGAAAGCAACCGCAACCGAGCCCCAGAGCAGGCGCTCCACCAAAAGACCCGAAAGATCCTGTAGCAAAACAGCCCCAAGGAGCTCGGGTTGGGCCAGCAATTCCTAAACCAGGGCAACCCAACCAGAAAGGTATCAAGCGTAACAGTAACGATGATGTCATCGAAGTGCCGAATCCCAATTCGGCAACGCCAGCTACAAGAGGTCAGCCATCCAAATTGATTCAAGCGTCTCAACAACTTAGGGCTGGAATGCCACAGAACACCGAAGTACAGGGTCAAAAAGCACAAGTTAACGCTCAGATGGCACCACAGCCGTTGGGTCCAGGTCCAGGTCAGCCTCACACTCAAGGCACCAAGCCTAATGGACAACTGGACACTGGACCGCAGCGTACCGATGCACAAAGTCGAAAAGAGGCTCAGCTACAACGAATTTGTATAGAGGTAGCACAAAGCACGCCAAAGGGCAGCCCCGTTCCAATGACACCGCAAACAAGAGCAAGAATGCTTCAGTTACTGAATGAGACCACCAAGATCCTAAGCCGCATACCAAGTGCATTGCCCATTTTCTACGGTCTGATCGCCAATGAACAAATGTTTAGAGATTTGATTCGAACAGTAAGTACCATCGTTCCTGCTGCAGACTTCATCGACGCTGATAGTCACTAGCATATACTTGTTGCGCATCAATATCGCGACAAGAAGTATGAACATCCCGTTGATCATTTTACCATCTCACTTGAAGTGCTTGACGCTTCGACGAAAAAGCTCAGCAAGTTGTTCAATTGGCTCATGGGCCAGATACAGTCTCGAAAGGGCACTCAAGTCGCGCAAGTGCCAGGCCAGCCACAGAACCAAGCGCGGAATCAGCAGCCACAGCAGCAGCCACCTAAGGAGCCGATGCCAGCATTAAATGCTGCAAACCTTCAGCAGCAGCAACTCGCACTGCAGCATGCCAGAGCAGCAAACCTCCAGAGAAACCATAGCAACGCCAGTGTAGCAATGCAGAAAAATCCCAGTAACAACAGCAGTCGAACTCCTGCCGCCCCTACTTCTACGCAACCACCGTTTTCGTTTGGAGGCCAACCTCCCCACGGAGTCCCTCAAGCCTATGGGGATAGACCTAACGAATTGACTCAGGACAAGCTTCAGATTCCGTCTGCCAAAAGAAGAAAGGGCAACCAAGCTCCTAGCGCGAGCTCAACGCCTACCTTGGCTCAAGGAACTCCCGCGGTCAAGTCATCACCACAGGTAGCAAAGCTTGAGTCTCCAGGAGCTCAACGCCCGCCTCCTGCGTCTGTCGTATTGAGGTGTCCTGACCCTGATTGCGCAATGAGCACCGAAGAATTCATGACACGAGCCAATCTGGACGCGCACCTAAAGCGAATTCATCCCAACTTCAACGACCCCCTCGAGTTTTGCCTCGAGTCCATTCGTATGGGCTTGAACCTGGACGAGAACGGTAAGAGCAAAATACGGCCGGAAGTGGCAAAGGTTGATGCTGGCAATGCTGCGGAAACCGCGCCAATCCAAAAATCCGCGTCGACACAAGGCCAGGCTAAGATAAAGCAAGAGGCTGCGACACCGATGACAAGGGTTCCCACCCAAACCGGTCCATCACCTGCTTCGAATCTGCTGAAGACACCGCAAACCTCCAACGTGAAGACTCCCGCCTCCGACGTCAAAGTAGTACTCAAGGACAGTAAGACCGCTGATCCCAAAGCCTCCCAGGCTGCACCCAAGACACCAACCCTGGCCACTCAAGATCTTTGGGCCGGCAGCGACATCCCCGCATCCGTGATCACCTCCGCGTTCTCTGGCCTTTCGGACCTCCAATCCCTCAGTCCATGGTCTAAGATCCAAAACACGCTCACTCCAGACTCGACGCTCTCGAGCGGCGATACTGAGAAGAACAGCCCGCGCCCGAGCGACATTAGCGAGAATGACGCCGTCAACATCAGTATCAATGTTGATGACACGAACTGGATGCCAAGCGAATGGTTCATGGATGGTATGGGTGGCATGGAGGCGCTGAACATGGACCAAGAGCTCGAAGGTATGGATTGGGGCTTTGATGACGTGCCAGCTGTGGAGAATGGCAAGGCAGGGAAGGGAAAGGAGAGGAGGGATGAGTTGGCGCCGAGTCCGGAGTGGTTGAAGGTTTGGGCGCCGGATAAGTTGTGAAGGGGTTGGCGCATGGCTTGATATGGCGTTTTAAAGACGATGCTAGCATTATGAGGATGGACATTGGCGATATCGGAATACACCATGGGCTTTTGGCATTATGATACCACGGTAGCTAGTTGGTTAGGGGGCGGGGGATATGCTCAAGGTGTTTGAAAATTTGTTATCTTCTTCTCACTCTTAAGATACCAGATGTTACTCCGCTGTCTGGAAAAATTTCACATCACGATAGAATGACTCAGTAGAGTAAGTAATAGGTCTAACGTCAGGGAAAACCATCTCTCGTTGGGAAAGTGACCTTCTTGATAATTTAATCCATAACTACTTGATATCGTACTGTACATTACAACGATGTTGAACATGTTTTTCCCCCTTACAAATGTGGAGAGCGCAGTCTTTCGAGTACATTCCGATCATAAGAATTATCGAACAGTATCTTGAAGCAAACACGCCACCCCCGAAAGGGCAAAGGTACACAATTTTCTCGAGCTTTTGCTTCCCATTTGATCTAGAAAGCTGAGATCTTACCTATCTTGATATGTTTTTCCAAGGTTTGATCAATATCAGTTGCCTCGTAATTCCCCCTCACGGTGGTGAAGAACGTCTTGCACGTCTACGTCTTTAATGTAGGATTGATACCTTGGTCCGTACCCTACTTATATCGTTCTCACATGACAAACCCCCAAGCGAGTTCGAAAAGCTATGTTCTTGTCTGGGTATATTCCTCTAAAGTTTGCGCAATACTAGCTCTTTCGTGTTCGCCCTTCCCATTGGTGAAAGAAATTGTACACGGCGAAGTCTTACTGTAGTACATGGCACTGATACTTGCTCCGTAGCTGATTCATATCGTTCTCACATACCAAAACCCCACCCGCCGTGGATAGTGTTTGCCCAGGCCGATTCATCTTTCTGAGAGATTCTGAGACAAGATGCCCGTGTCGTGCCAATTTCGTGTGAGTGGAACCAGAGCCGCGTACTCCAACTCAAGGATTTATACCTTGGGTAGGATGATTTTGGCCCTTGCGAGGTTCGGAGAGTGATTAGGTGATGGGTTGTGATTCGGTATTTGGCTGGGACGTTGCACTTTGGGCGGAGGAAAGTGTAAGAGCGGTTCAGTCAGCAGAAGGATGAAAGTCCAAACGATGGGTGTTTGTGTGTGGTGCTCCGATTATTGTAACACTAGGTTGGTGAGCAGAAGCCGTCTCTATGGCACGATGGAGAGATGATACTTGGTAGCGGTAGTGTGGGTAGGACCATCTCTAGCCCAGGTTCACTTGTCCTATGCGGTAAGGTTCTCGACGAAGCAATATGGGATGATTCCTGTGCCAATGCTTGAAAGGCCTGATTAGGCCTTTAAACTCCTATCTAAGTGGAAAAGGCTGCGAAAATCAATCCTCTGACGCTAAAGACCATCATGACGATATAATGGGCTTTGCCTAGGACACCTACTAATGCCAAATCTCGGGATGGAACAATGATGGATATGGTATTGGTAATGCTGCTAAAGCGTACGATAGAGAACAAACGCCGCACGTTTATCGAATCCATGATGATACCCGTCGATGAGAACCGGCCATGGTGATGATCACACCAAGTCTATGGGCTGAATCGTGTTACATATGTTCGATTGGTTCCTCAGGGAGTAATTCGCCACGTTTCTGCTTTCGGATGCAGGTTTGCAGCGGTGGCTGAACAATATCATTGAATAAAAAGGTTCCATAAACCAGAAGAGCGAATCCGAGGATTTGTAGCCACTTGAAGGTCTCCCATCCCAGCCCCAGCGACACGATCCAGATAAAGAGCGTACGGCAAGTGTCAATAGTGGACCGCGCAGTGGCGCTGACAGTTCTGGTGACGGACAGGCCGAAGAAGTTGAAACCTCCGATGCTAATCATGATGAGAACCGAAGAGATTGCGACAGCTTTGTAGTGAGAGACCTCCCTCCAGCCCTCTATGACATCGAAGTAGCCGTAACGTCCTTGCTCTGTTCTTCCGACAGCGAGGTGCAGAATGATCATGCCGATGACCGTGACCAAGAATCCAAAAATTCCTTCCCAGCCAACCACTTTTAGAGGCTCCAGTGCGTACTTCTCGAGAATGAATTCTTCGAGCACGAATTGTGTAGCAGTAAAAATTTGAGCGCCTGCAATCATAAGGACCCCAACTACGGTTTGCAAGGCCTCCTCTTTCTGGCCCATAGTCTTGACGTAGTTCGTAGCGGCTCTCAAAACGAGCGCACTTGTTTCGACTAGGGACTGTGGCTTCGGCTTTGCCTGTGGATTCGGGGCGATAGCACCTGCCAGACCGACTATTGCAACACCCAAGACAACGATAAAGAGTGAGCACCATTGGTAAAGGTACAATTTACGGCGTAGGAATATAACACTGAAGAGGCCAACGAATAGCACCAGAGCTCCTCGCGTCATCTGGTATATACTGGCGGCAACGAACAGCAACCCAACGTTCATGAGAGTAGTCCCGGCAATGTCACAGCAAGCAGGCAATGCCAGCAGTATAATTCGCCATCCCACAAGCGGTTTCCGATCATCAGCATTCGGTACCAGCGCCTTCGTGGCAGGTCCGGCGGCTCCTTGCGCGGAGAATGAGCGATCAAGCTCTGCATCCTCATCTTCAGATTCAACAGTATGATCATGGCCATCGATGTGGTGGTATCCGCCCTGCAGCAGGGGTGCGTCTTGTAAAAAGTAGCGCTTATAGATGTAGAAGCCTCCGACGACTAGCCAGCAGCCCATTTCACCAATGAACATCTGGGCCCTAAATACCTGTCAGTGTGAGTCAAGAAGGCTTTTCTGTACATACGTTTGTATTACTGGTTGGGAGAACAACACATATTTTTTGGGGCCCTTCGAGTCGCAATTCCGAACACATTGAAGGTCCTAGAGGAAGATCTGTCAGGATCGTTGATAGCAGCATAGAGACAGACGAACTCGCCTGATACTTTGACAGGAGGGTATTGCAGACGCCGGTCAGCAGCATCATGGCCACAAGGAACGGTACTACCACCTTGCTCGCCATGGTTGCCTATAGCGGGCGCGCAGGTTGAGAGGTCTCGGATTGGAAGAACAGCTCCTACACTACAAGAAAATCAGGGAGTAAGAGACGAAGAGGCAGGAAGTCCATGGGTGTAGGTAGGCTTGTATGCTCATATGATATGGATCACGATGATCATGAGATGTAGGAAGTAGGTCCAGACCTTGCATCGGTTCAGATTCGCGCCTTGCTGCGGCAACTTCCGGGCTGACTACTACCACGTAGACCCCCTGCGACTTCCATTCCTAATGTTGACCAACGACAAAAGCAATGTATAGGTGATTTGATGAGCTACAGAATTCTTTTTGCAAAGCTCCCTTATGAGCATCGGTATTGAGCGATAAAAAGACAGCACGACGCTCGATTTCATTCCTAGTGCCCGGCCTCCCTCAACCCCAAAAGACCGATCGCTGCTTTGCCTCGAATGGCGCTGCTAGTTAAGCTCTCCTGCTTCCTTCTCACTTGAGCCACATCTCTCCCCTCGCTCCCAGGCGGGCTACTCATCTGCGTGGTTTCGTAAATCTTGGATCGAGGCAATGCAGGTGTCCTAAAGACCTCGTCGCCGACTGCAGACTCCGGGCTGCTATTCGTCGAATAGGGTGGCGAGGATGGAATATGTGGCTGCATAATGGTGCGGGCCGAGTAGGCAGTGGGTTTCAACACCGGTGCTGGAAGTAGCATGGGATGCGGGGCTTTCTCTCGTGTTTGTGGGGATACAGATTGTAAGATCTGCGACGAAGATCGAAGGGGCGAAGTCTGAACACGGTTTCGTGGGGAGGTTATCTGGAGTTGTGACATTGGTATGCTGGTCTGATTCGTTTGGACTTTGAACAGTGCAACGCGTAAACGAAGACGAAGATTTTCAGCCCGCTGAGTAATACCGTCAGTGGGTACTCCGACACAGCATTGGAAGAAGACTTACCAAGGCTGCTGCCGACTGCAAGGGCAAGGTCATTTCCGTCGCTGCCGTCAGTTGAGAAACCAGTGTGTCACCCTCGACGTCGGAATCCATGGGTGAAGTGGTGAAATCTTTGTTGCTATGCTGGGAACTGCTGTCGCTCATCTCTTGTGCTATATCTGGTATCTCCGAAGGCATCATAGCCGCTGGGTCGCCCGAAGGACTCTTGATATCACGTTAGCTGACTGTGAATGGCCTGTTGGAGAGGAAAGCCCACTCCTGGCATGTCAAGTTTGCTACTATTCTGGGCGGACAGCCTCGTCTGCGTCAAACGAAGCTCGGAGCGAACGCGTAAAGGTGCCGGTGAAATCTCGGGATCTTCCACGGCATTGATCCCTCTCTTTAGGCTTGTTGTGTCTTTCCCCATGGACCTCACGGTCAAAGAGGGCGTTCCGGAGGTGTTTACGTCTAGGTTGCTGAGTATTCGACGGGTAGGGCTCGCGTTTGACATGGTAGTTGGTGAGCAAAGTAAACAAAGCTTCTGGGTAAATTGTGAATGATGGCCAGGCTAAGTATAATGTATCCGGCTGCGGGTACACGAGGGTGAAGAGCCGAGGGAAGGCCTGAAGCTAGTAATGCTGGCAGAATCAGCAGAGCTCTGGTCCTTCTGTTGCAGGGCAGTCTCTCACGCGTCGTATACTTTAAGAAATATGGTTATACGGGATATCAATGACCTGATTGTGCGAGTACTGTTACGCGTTGCACTTTGTGAAGACTGAAGAATAATAAAGCATCGCGTGCAGATGGGCCGAGCCGAATCGCCGACTCACCGACATCACCAACGCTTAGAATAGGGTGTTGTGAGGGCCCGAGCGTTTTCAAACATCGCTGGTGTCACGTGTGGTCCAGAAGTGATGATAAGTGATAAGGTATTCCGTACTCCGTACTGTACCTCAAGGACCTTATCTAGGTACCTAGTCCTCTCCTGCACCTGCAGTGCTGCCATTGGCCCTGCAGACAATCCTATCATGGATTGTATCTTGCGGACTACCTTATCGTCCTGCGCTGAAAGGGCTGTTGATCGAGAGATCTTCTTATCTTTGGCAGTGTTATCAGGGACTTTCGATGTTCATGTTCCGTACAAGACTTTCTTTCGCCCCTATCTTCAATGCCCTCGAAAGTCTCTGCTCTTACACCATAACGGCAGAATTGAACTGCCTCGGGCCCAAGTTCTATAAAACGTTCGTGTATTCTCATGTTATGTTTTTAGGGAGTTGATTGGGATCCCGGTAGCCGGTCTTTAAAAACTGGCAAAGGATCCTATAGAGATTGCCACATGCTCGAGAGAACACTTCAACAACCCTATTCTTTCCATCCCTCACCAGCATGCAACAATGCCCCAATCTGTGGGCTGTCGCTGCCACACCGAAGGCTTACAACATCCAGTGGCAGATTTTGAAACTGAAGGAACCAAGCAGAGCCATCATGTGCCGTACCTCGAGCAAGTATGACAAACATTTCAGGAAAGGCGACCTTGCTGCCTCCATCATGGGAGGTCTGGCGATTGGAGGAAGTCGATGGCAATCATAGAATACTGGATGTTGAGACCTCAAGTCGATTCGAGAGCAAAGGCGTTGACATAGGTCGCTAAATGACGAACGGTTTCGGCGCAACAACTCAATCGGCAGGAACATTCGGCGTCTTCCGTATCGGTAAGAACATAGGAGTCACCATGAAGTCTTGCAGACGACATCTGCCAATGGAAGTACCTCAGCATAGGTGTATCTGGGTATTTGTTCTCCGGTGAGATGACGCCGCCGTTTCCACATCCACAGTGCGAGTTTTACTGTTACCAGGCCTATCTTCTCTTGCACTTCAACTGATGGAATTATGGAACTAACCCGGTCGCTTGAATACCGTCCCGCTTGCCGGCTATAGACCTGGTATGGCAGTTTCTCTTCCTGTGGTCCCGATGTTTTGGTGTATGCGATAGGGGATAATACCAGGGGATCCGAGGCCTACTATATCAGCTCGAATCCCGTATGGGTCTTTGCGATGATGCAAGCTGTATACCATTGCGGTAGTCCATGGCTGTGCACTCAGTATTCGTATCGGCAGCGTTATTGGCCTGAAATTGGTCCCGACTTTAAACAGCTTTAGCGTCGAACAGCTGGTTGGAGAAATCCTAAAGTGTCCCTTGGATGAGACTTACCGCTTCAGCAGTTTGGACCAAGAAGACCAACTTCCAACGCCACTCTCAGTGTACCGCAGCCAGGACAACAATCTTCAAAGAATTGCGATACTGTCCTAATATGCTATTACATCTTAGCGATAGATCGATTCGTCGATCCCTGAGGGCGACGCGATGCTGAACAACCGCTTGGTACGACTGGCAGTATCGATACTCGGACTATGTTTGACGACTCTAAACCAGCGACGGTGTCGGAAACGTGATATGATCGTCATAGATATTCCAAACTATCCGCTGCACACAGAAAGCTACCGGAGGTCTTCGGACGATGATAAAAGAGAGCCCGCACATCCGCAGTTGGACTGAGTTGGCCAGCAGCAGAGTCAAACATAGATGGACATAGCATGACAAGCAAGCGCTTGTTGTGAGACTGTCGAAAAGGAGCTGGGAGAAGATCTTAGTACGTAAGAGAAAGCGAGATGAGTGAAGACAGGCACTTTTGCATTTGGACTTCGAGGTAACGTTGACAGTAAGTCCTTACGATCTACTTCGTCCCATGAGATAAACTTCTGCTTCGCTCACTACGCATGCTAATGCTTTAGTAACTGTGTGTGTACGCCGAGAGGCAGCAAGTCTAGAGGTCAGAAGAGCCAAACGCAACGAAGATGCAACGCTAAAGGACGGAAAACGGTAACAGCAAGCATGCATGCGCAAAGGATTTGGCCATCTAACCATGTCGATTGCCTAAAGAGGAGACCCTGCCATCCGGAAGATATTCAACAAACGTAAAGTAGCATCGAAACTGCGATGCGATTCCCTTTGAAGAAGCTCGGCGAATGCTCCAAGGTCTGAAACAAGTCTCTCTGCCGCGCGATGTGATTTAGCCCTTCAGCGTAGGTAACGACAATAACAGCTGTTGCACATCTGTTTGATCAGACGAACGATGATGATCTTAATTAATATGGACAAGTCACGTGCGAGAAGAACAGTTGCCGATTACGCATCGTTGCGCGTTGTTGCAGCATCATGACCTATGAGTGGTCTTCCGACAGCATGGCGCGTTGTAGGTAGGAGCCTAGAAAGGAACCTCCCCGGCTCGTTCGGTAAAGCCATTGGCTTTGCCAGCAACGCTTATCAAAAACGTCAGACACAACTCAAGATTAATGGCTCGTTTTGTATGCAGAGTGTTTGCAGGTGCATGACTGCCACCGGATTGGTATGTCGAAGGATATTCTCATGTCCGAGCAAATCCGACCATCTGATTTTGAAGTTGATATTTAGATGTGGCGACCCCATTTTTCTGCATTGTTTCTCCTAGAACCTCATTGATTGCTTCTGTACTCCACTGTTGCATTCGTTGGCCTTTTCAACCATCGCTGCCCTATGGTCTTTCCGACATAGCTCACGGAAATTTCAATGTCCTCCGTGAGCCGAACATTCACCAACGTTATCCCTTCTCAAGTGGGAATAACAAGGTTCCTCCTAGCAACAATGTCTTCGAATATCTTTCTCAAAGCACATCAGTAACATCTTAGGCATGACAGCTCTTGAAAGCCCGATCATTACCCTTTTCTAAAGTCTTGTATTTCGCTCCCGTAATCGGGTATCTCAATCTGTATCGACGCCTCCTTGGAGTTCATTTCGGTACAGTCTTTGTTCCGTTGTTTCACTCTTTCGCATATCGGGCATTCGGCTTGAGGGAGTATGAGCAGTACCCGGAGTACCAGATGAAAGACCGAGACTGTGGCTCCATTGTTGTCCTTGCCACGATGGCTCCCACCAAAGCCTGGATGACGGCTAATAGGTCTCCTCGAGGATCAGTACTTCACTGTTCATGTCCCCGTAAGAATTAGACATCAGCATCAGAGCACCAGACACAAGCGAAGAAGAGCCCCGGTTGTACTTCTCTTGGAAATGCACGGAGGCAATCAAGTGGTCCAGGATTTGTACGGTGACATGTCGACACCTTGACCACTCGATGGAAGATGTTCGCCCAGCGTTTGTTCTACTAGACCATTACTCCCCTAAAACCATTGGAAGCTCTAGAGCATTGAGGTTACAGTGGCATCTAATGACACCATTCGGTGGCTTGACCAAATCAAACCACCTCCCGACGCCTCCTCAAGAGATGAAGTCCAGATGGGACGTCCCAGACTCCCGTTTCTGGGTCGATTGGAATCTATTCTACAGACTCACTCCACCGATGACGCCGTATGCCCACATCCGTCATCCAAGATGGCCAACTCAGCACCGTGATGGACGAGTGGCAGGAGCCAGGGAGGAGTCCAGATGTCAGACCGACACATTATGGGAGCGGTTAACATCAACAAGCTGCGACTTGCCCGATGATTGCCAACTTGGCAGGACCCTGCTTGCATGCATGAACGATCAACGACGCCCATACGAAGGAGGACTCGAGGTGTTCCGGGCAACCCTATTTAGGAAAGGCCCGAGCTGCGCGGATGAGGAGTGGTCGGCCCCTGATGAATGCGGGAATCCTTGGACCGCATGTAGGAGATTGTTTGGGAACAGACGGTAGGGCATTGATTGGAGTCACGGGGGGCTTACGGCTTTCGCGCCCGTTGCCACAACAATGGCCAGGAACAGAGTGACGGGCGCACGTGTTTACGCCACCTAACATGATTTGTCCGAGTGTTGCCAAAGTGCTGGGCTGCTGGCAGTGTGGTAGGCTGGTGCCAGCCACAAACGGTTAGTGTCTGTGCCCCCAGTTGTTCGTTTCTCCGGTTCGCGCCGGTCCTGGGTCATCGCTAATCGAGTGACAGCTACCTATGTACCTACAGTACCTTACCCTACCACCCTACCTTACTCAAAACAGTACAGTCCTTGCACACGCAAATTGAGCGGTAGCTTGATGCTTTGATGGATCTCCCTTGGGTTTCATGATTCGGTGAAGAACGATGTCTCGATATTGTGGCTTCTCGTGAACAAGATTTGCAGCATCACGGATCCATACAAGGCGCTCTCCCCATCTAGGTACTGGGTACCAGAGAGTCATGTGGAGTTTGGCCAGGGCTGACTTCCACTGCTTCCAGCTTCCAGCTCCCAGCTCCCAGCTCCCAGCTCACACAGGATCAACACACTAAAGAATGCGCGCACTCAGCCACCAAAGTCAAAGCCAAGCAAAACCTGATTCGTGAAGCGGGCACATCACCACTTGCTCTACTACGCAGCACCGTCTCCACATCGTCGCCAAGCCCACCCAAGCGTGCCGTGTCTGTGTCTGTGTCTGTGTCTGTGTCTGTGTCTGGTGGGGAAAGAGTAAGTCCGGGGTATTGGGTTTGAGTTTGGACGTGACGTCGGCATCGGCATCTACTACAATTAGGACATATGTACTTGTTTGTACCTTACTAGGTAGGTACGAGGGGTCCACAGTAGTATGCGCTAATGGCGGGAGGGCTAATCTCATCGGAGATTAACGTCAAGCCCGTTTGGACCAGTCAGACTCGGCATCTGCAAGCGACCCGAAAAGCTTAAGTGGAACAGGCTTTTTGCTTGGTTACTTACTACACCACTCCCTGTATTGTTGTTTGTGGGGTTAACATGTGCATGTGTCATCGTTCTCATCAGATGCGACGAGCGCCAGGGTGGGGATGGTGCAGAATGTGCCTTGGGGGACTGTGGATGTACTACGGCTAACTCGTCCTTTGACCTTTGCGCCATGTCCCCAAGCAGAACGGCAATTGCCAATGACCGAGTGTGGCTTGACAATCCGAGGGACTTGACACTCGACACTCGACAGCAACGGCACGAGACGAGTGAAGGTCATAACGGTGTCGGGTCGTGTCGGGTGGCTTGTGCCGAAGTCGATCCGGAGAGCGTGTGGCTGGACTACTCGTCCGTTCGAGTGCATCCCTGCCTAGTGCAAGATCGACTGATTGGGAACCAGATCGAATCGGTCAGATCGGGATTCTCTTCATTTACGTTCATTTGTTTTCATCTATTCTTGGATCCCTGAGCACCCCCGAGTCCATTGCATTCGCTGCCCGGTGGAGGTAGATCCACCTAACCTCCCCCGTTAACCAAGGCACCTGGTAAGTACCGAGAACGTTCTCCCCTGGTCATTAGCGGCATTGCCCAACTTCAAACAGCCCGAAAACGCTGTGGGATCAGTGCGTCCGAGGACAGCAGGTTAATGTTCGTGGGTATGAACCAATGTGCTATGCGGACCACAGTCATTGGACGCCGACTCGACCGATCCCAAAAGCGCAAATTCTGCCTGAAGCAGGGGGAAACGGGCTTGCATTAGCAGCAAAGGGGGGCGACAACAGAGCTCCGCATCGAGAGAGCGCTGGCTGCACATACAACAGTCATACCCTTGAGCTGTCAGCTTCCTATAACACGTACCGCCGATGGGCGTCTGGTCGTCTGGTGGCTTGTGGTCAAAATATTGCATAGGCGCAAACTATTGAGCTAATTCAACGATTTGCGGAGATATCAAGCGAAACCTATCGCCATGGTGGCTGCAAGCATCCTCTTACTGCCCGGTAAGCTGGGCGGAACCATAGCCGTCTCTCGCTCCACGCTGAAACCTTGGGCTACTTTTGGGTCTAATGTTCATCATCGTGCTTCTACACCCCAGGGGGGGATGAGAGATTTTACCTCCGTTGCCGAGATCATTGGTAGCTGTTATACGGCGTTGCAGTGCGGTTCTCACAGTTGCCTCAATTCGGGCAATACATTGTCGATCTGTAGACGGCATCTTCCATTGAGCGAGACAACCAAGATGGATCTGACGAGCAGGGGAGGGATCGTAGCAACATTGGCGACCCTACAGCGCCAAAGTTGGAGCTTGGAAAACTTGGAAGATGGGAGATACGGTGTGGTGGTGACGATGATGGTCCTTCTTCGTCTCCTCAAGAGATCTATTTAACAGGACTCTTCCTCCCTCATCTTCCATCCCCATCAGCCTCTCAATCTTCCAATAAAGTTTCAATAAACACCAAACGCACTCAAACTACCTTTCAATCCAATCTCCAGCACCTCAATCCAATATGCAGTTCTCCAACATCATCGCCCTCCTTTCCTTCGCCCTCACGGTAACCGCCCTCCCGTCGGAAAATATTGAGGAGCGCACCAAGGGCAAGAAAGAGACCCCAGGTCAAAAAGCCCAGAACCAATGCGCCCAAAACCAGACTGCGTCCTGCTGCAACCAGATCGTCAAGCAGACCATCAACCTCATCCCCGTTAACGTCGGAATTGACTGCACCACCATCAATGGTGAGCCATGATTTGGAGTGATCCATGATGCATTTGCTGATATCCTTGCGCTTTAGTTCTTAGCGTCGCACCCATCACCTCCCAGTGCTCTCAACAGCAAAGCTTGGCCTGCTGCTCAAGTGGCGCGCAGGTAATATCCATTTCCATCCGTTCCAGCATTTCCCTCCTAACATCACCATAGAACGGCCTTGTCAACGTCGGCAACGTCTGCCCTAGCCTCATCGTTTTGTAGATTCCTTCTACAAACTCTCCGCATTTCGCGCCTTTCTGTGGCGATACTTATCCAGCCATGGCAGTGCGGAGGAGTTCCAGTTGGGCGTTCAGTTGTAACTCAAGCATACCGGCGCACTGGAAACTCGACAACTCTAGCGATTGAGTCTCACACTTTTGTTGCGGACTTGGCCAGTCTGTAGCATTCCCTTCCCTTTGCTGTTATATACGCACACAACCCATGTTTTCTACTCGGACTTGCACCGCTTAGGGCAGATGACCGGGTTCAGGACGGTTGGGCAAGATATATCCTTGGTCGTTGGGATGTTTGTTTAGTCAATCATATATATTCAATGGAGACTTTAACCGCACATTTTTGACATTATCTTAACAGTATCGTGATTGATTCAAATTTTGGTAGTATATGTAACGAAATTGAAGTGTCGGCATGGTTCGCTACTACCCACAAACCGTTTACTTCCATCACAAAATATCCAAATCCCCCCCTTAATATACACACAGTAAATAAGCCATACAACCGCACCACCATCATCAAAATCCCACCAAACCCACCTAACCCACCACCAACAACCTCACCATCCCAAACCAACCCTCACAACCGTCCTCCAACCCTCACAACCCTCCTCCAATTCCTACCCCTCAGTTCCCCCCTAAAACCCCAAACCAGCAACCCCCGTCAAAGCCTAAATTTAGCCTACGCTGCAACTACCTCCTCTTCTCTTAAAACTGTTTTACCATTTAAAAAGAAAAAATGAACGGTTGGTTTTGGTTTTGGAGAGAGAGGAGGAGTGCTGGGGATGGATGCTGGTTGGGTGGGTTGGGTTGGAGCAGGAGGGTGAGATGAGATACTTGGAGGCGGAGGGTTGGAGGACCTTTTTTCTTTTCTTTTCTTTGTGGGGAATGCCATCGATCGAGCGTGCACGTGACGGTTTCACGCCTCACCACGCCCCGGCTCCTACTATTCCTTAATAGATAAGCAAAAGATGGATATGTGAGATTGATTAAAGCTCTGACGGTGTTGGTCTTGTAGATGATGAGACGTAGGGGAAAGAGTGATTGAAGAGGAAGATTATGCTAGACGTGGTTGGGGTTTTAAGCTGTAGATATTCCCTTTCAGACGCGGCAGAGATTGATCGATAAAGTACCAGTACTACACTTTAGAGAATAAAAACAACAAATCCTCGAAAGATCTCAAGTGCGTCAGCGACAAAGTAGTGAGATGGACCGATTTTCGTTTAAACCAGTATGGCGGGTATTAAATGTGCCACGCTGTTTGCGAGGACGCTCATCTTTGACGGTGGAAACATTGATGTCCCATACGAAACCGTGGAGGGAAGAACTTGATCCAGGGAATTTTGTTATCTATGCTATGTGATGCACCCGAGCGGTGGATATACTCATTCGTGGCTAAAACACACATTTTCATGACCGAGATGATAATCATTGATAGGTGCCATTGATGAACCATTTCATCCATGAATAGGATACAAATGGCGCTCTCTTATCCATGGATTAAATGATATGCTCATGAATTATTAGACGTATATCAATCTATTATCTTTCGAATCAACACGTGTTCGTGTATATCTTTTCTGTCCTTATCGCGTGTGATTAACTGTCATTATTTTCAGATTATTCTTAGCTTCGAGAAGAAGGTATGTAGAGCAACGAGATGATAGCGAGATGATCAGCTAGTAACTTGATGCTCTGATTGTAATACGTCAAGTCTGAGACAGAGCATCAGCACGAATATATAAAAAAGTGAGGGCAAAGCTAAAGTAAGATAATATGTTATGCTATGAAGGAAAACAATGGAACAGTGACGAAGAAAGACTTCTCTATTCAGTAGCTTACGATCATCACATGTTCACCAAACCGAAAAGATAACTCAAGTACTTCAAACTCTCTCCAAGCTTTCAAGACATGACGATCTCTTTGCAAATACACGCTGGACCTTCGTTCGATGACAGCTTGTACACAGATTGCGTTGTTCTAAATTCGTCTTCATCAGTACCACTCTTCTCATTCCTTGCTTGAGAACGTGGGAGCTTACGTGAAAACATACGCCGAGCTACATGTATATGATTTAACTGTAATATGGCAGCGACAATCCCAAAGAAAATGGCGATCAGAGTATCAATGCTGGGGTTCCACGTATTGGTATTTGACGGCGGACAGATAAATGTTTGGACATGGGTCTCGTTTGCCCGAGACGAGAAACGCGTTTGGTTTATTGGAATACTCGATGTTGATGGCAAGCCAGGCTGAAGGGATGTGGGAATCACTCCGGGACACAAAGGAGCTGCTGTGTTGGGAGGCCCGAAGGCGGTGATGGACGAGGATGGCCGAGTATGGAGACATGCTATCGGTGCTACAAAGAGGAGCAAGGTCGATAGGAACCTCATCTTGGGATGGTTGATCTGTAATGTACAATCTTGAGTAGACGTAGTAATTTCACCCAAATCGAAAGGTACTTCTCCTGAGCCAGAAAGCGTGAGAGAACGACGCCTAATAAAAGAAGTCCTTGAGACTGACTTACTTAGCTGTGAACACTCAGGAGTGGATTTTCGTTCGGTGGCCAGTGGCATGATGGCCATCTTCGAACTGCCATCAGAGTGCCATTGTTGGCGTTGAAGATAACACACGTTTCGTTGCTGGTTCCTGCAAAGGCCAAAGATCCAAGTCTTTTATTCCAAGAAGTCAGAAGATAAGCTGTAATTGCAAGTGAAACGAGATGGAAGATGCCACAGATGGTGCTCATCACAGAAATGGAGGAGTAGCCAAAGGCCTCGTTGGATGGCCATGGCCATGGGCCAGGGGAAGGCAGCGGAATGGTTTTACTTGTGAAACTTGTTTACGCTTAGCGCAGGGGATGGTTACATCCTCAGGCTGAAATGCAATCCGATCTCAGCATTCGGGTGACCTGACTTGCTCAAGTTAACCACAACACCAGCCGCCCAGACATAGCAAAGTCACAACAAGCGTCCTCCTTCTCATATAACTGGAGGCAAATTGAGTAAGAAATATGGGGACGTAGAAAGTCGAATGAGCACCGAGCAGAGGTTCACATGAAGCAGCAGCCTTGCAGGAGGTGGTTTGCAACTCTGGAAAAGTACTGGCTTTCTGTGTTATGGCCCTGCCAACCAGGCGTACTGTAGGAACGGAAGCCAATACTTGAAACACGTCTGCCCCTGAGTGGCCTTCGGCAACAATATACGGGTGAGAATGTCCATTTCGAGCAACGCTTTATCACTGTTGTCTTCTGCCTTACTCCTGTTCCAACTTCCATAAAGCCTTCCATGACCGTCAAGGTACCCGAGCCAGAAGAACGAGTTCAGTTGTTCCCCGAGTTTAAGGGATGAATGCTGCAAACGCGGCGGATCCGGCGTTTCGTTGCCGAGGCGCCCGCTCCTTAGCGGAATCAGAAGTGCGACACTCAAACACTCTCTTTCCCAGCAAGCAAAACCGACCTTGGAACGTCAGCAGCGATACAGAGCTCGGTAGTATCATCGAGAAGGAGCCGACCTTTGCGGCTCTCAATGGGCGCACCCATGCAGAGATTCGGTCCTTTCTTGATCTTTCGGATGGAGAATTCGCCGCTATACAGGCTTTGAGGCAATTTCTTTGGTCTCCCGGTATTGATATGCTGTGTGTCTAGTTCGTTATTTGCAGCTGATTATTCAACTAGCTAATCGAAAAGACCGACAAGCATCTCGAGGTAGCCTTCAATCATTGATGAGGTTCTCCGACGCCTCTAGCTCTAGTTCTACCCGCCGCAGTAGCAGAACCGCATCCCTAAGCTCCAATACCAGATCCTCCTGGTCCACCGTCGAATCGCACCCCCTCAATCAGAAACACGTCAGGGAGAATGCCCGGAGTAGCCTACCCGGGCAGCAGCAGTCTCTTCTTAATCCCCAGCGGGACGGAGAGGCACGTCTTCGACAAGTGCACCCCAGTGCAGCTACTGGTGTACCATTTGCAAAAAACCACGGCTTTTCACAACCTATGGTGGCTGGACAAAGCATGAGAAAGAGGCCCATGAGGAAACCGTGTACATTTGCATGCCAGATGGTCCCGTAGTGCATAAAGAGCATGGTTTGATTTGTGCATTGTGTGGAGACATAAATCCGGACGAACGTCACAATGAAAAACACCAAGTTCTCCCTTGTCTCGAGAAAGCACTGACCGCTAGGACATACAACAGAAAGTATCAACTGGAAAAACATCTTGAAAGTCACGGAGTACCCAAAGGCTCTACCGTTGCTAAAGGATGGCGACGCGGCTACTTGGGCTTGTGGCTTCTGCGTTGCTTACTTCGCAAAATCTACGGAACGTTTCCATCATATAGCTACGCATTACGAACGTGGGGAAGATCTCAGCAACTGGGATGCAACGAACGTTATACTTGGGTTGCTTCAACAACCAAAGTTGCATGACGTATGGGAAGAGCGGATGAAGCTGCAGTTTCCTTGTCGCAAGCATGATCTTCGATGGGACAAAACCCCAACGGAGAGTTTGATATCTAGGTTAGAGCTAGGCCTGCCGGTCAAGGAAGATGGAATAGCTCTGGCAATGCACGCTTTTACTCAGTCGTACTATTTTCAGAGTCGCTTCGAAAGACTTCCCATATCTCCTGCAGCTCTCGAAAACCCCAGGGGTGGTCACAGGGAATCCCGGATAAACCAAGGGCTGTTGCAAGGTCCCCAGCGGCGGAGCAGCGGCCCGTACAGCTTCGAACAATATGGAAACTTGACCCCAAAGACCGAAAATGGTATTATAGAGTCCAGCTGGCCACAATCTTCAAGTGGTCGATTTGGAGAGATAGCCACGATGGAATCCTATCTGGGGGCAGAAGCTCCCTTAGGCATACCTCCACTATGTGGTCCGAGAATGCGCCCAGTATTGTCAGCTACTTCCGAAAATCTTGAAGCTCCAGCTACTGAATTGCTTCCAATCCAGCAAGCCGAGCAGTCGTCATGGCTCGGTTTAACGACCGCTCAAGCAAATGACATAGCTCGATGTGCATTTTACGCCAGCGAAACCTCCTGGCTTGACCATGTGGCCATCACAACCGGCTCTACGGAATCCAATCCGACGACTTTTCCCGCCGAAAGCCAAGCGGATTTTGGTATGAGCAATGACTATTCTACACCGCAGACAGCAGGTTTGGTGAGCAAATTCTGCCTCCAAGGTTTCGGTACCGTCCAAGATCGGCGTTTATCTCCAATGGACCTAGACCCAGATCTCGAAGCGACAACTCGTGTATTACTCAATGGAAACGACTAGCATGCGGTCAGGATAGAGCAGTGAGGAGAAAACGACATCATGAATCAGCCTACGATGATCAATTGGTCTAAGTGAAGGGAGCTGTGCTTACGAGTTAGGTTATCAGCAACGTCGAACAGATTTATGCCAATCACGAAGGTGAACCTGACTCTACTGGAAGACGAGAAAATTCATATTGAAGTTAGCTTTTCAAGGTAGATCGCTATGGCCATACTCAAATGATGTTTTTTAGATGAGCTTCCATTGATTTTATCCTTTCTTAGCCTATTAGCAGTTGAGCGTTTGTTCGTACCGATGCTAAGGTATATCTCTTTTGTAATGTTGATTTGGAGTCTGATAGATATTCTAATTACGCTATGTTGAGGGTTTCGCCTGAACCCATCAACGCTGCTGGTATCGTCATGGATATTACCATCGCGTTAGCCAGATATAATTATTCGATGTCCCGCCAATATACCTTACTTCACCACCGCTTTAGTCTCGATGACGATCACTCGTATCTTGAACACCAATCCAGCCATGCCAGTTGCTTCTACTTTCACGGCCTCAATTTTGTCGCTACTGTTGAAGCAACTGACCGTGCTGCTGCAGTCGCTGCTGTGGGTGCCACTTAAAGTACTGCAGGTGGCCCCAAAGATAAGAAACATTTGCTGAATCGATTTTGCGATTTGAGAAATCTGATTGACCAAGATTTAATTCAGAAAGCGTAGTGTCCATATCTATCTAAGCACACATCATGTGACCATAGGTAGGTGGGTTATACTTTGCTGACCAAGTCGGGTAGAGTAGCTTCTGCGCTAAGTATCTCGGTTTTAAAGGGGTTACAGTTGGTGAGGGGTTGGAAAAGTTGAGCCAGGGCCGGAACTTTTTTTTTTTGGATTCCGGCCCCGACTCAACTTTCTGCATATGCTAACCATGAGTTCAAAATTATTCCAACCCCGACTCAGCTTTCTGCATATGCAAATCATGAGCTGAAGAATTAATACTATATAGCTAAAGTAGTTAGAAGATAAACAGCAAGAGCGAAATATTGAAGTCGTGCATATGCACAGCTTGAGCGAAGCATCGAGAAAACAGCACAATCACAGATCATGCATATATCATGAATAGCAAGACGAGCAAAGATTCTTCTACATATGCTTAGCATATGCATTAAACATGCGAATTATGAACTCAACTTGTGACATTCTCATTCACAAGCTATCGTTCATGTTATCTTTGTCAGATCTTTCTTCTGCATTTTCTTCTTCATTCTCGTTGTTCTGCTCTTGATTTGCGATATTTGCATTGAGAGAATCTTGAGTTTCTTCTTAGTATATGCGTGACATACGAAGTGATTTCTTTGTGCTCAGTTGATGCTGCGCATATGCACAGACGAGACTTTGATGACCAGATGTGAATTTATTTGTGGTCTCGCTTCATGCTCTTGGCATATGCTTCGCATAGGGCCTGAGACTTTTCCAACCCGACGCCAGGTCTTGAATGTGCGAGGCATATGCCATTTTTAAAGTTCAACCCGACGTCAAGAATTTTTTCCGACCCCGGCTCAACTTTTCCAACCCCCCGGCCAGCTGTAACCCGGGTTTGAAAAAAGCGAGCCATTACATTCCGTCGTAAACCGTGTAAAATTTACTACACTTTGACTGCAGGATGACGGTAGACAGAGACACAGATCGAGCATACTTTGAATCAATTCCTTGGTGCTTAGAGCTCCTACAGGATCCCGGGTTCACTCCTACCCCCACCTTCTCTCGTCAGTACAAGGAGAGCACCGAGGACGCCCTATTCGCTGAAACACTCAAGACCAGCGACACAATACGCGCGTGTTCATCTCTCTACAAAAGGCCTGATCCTTCAGGTATTGGACAGATCAGCGAACTTATTATGCTCGTTAGCCTGGGCTATCGCGTCAACGGCCATCCCAACCTTTGCCATGGCGGGATTGTGGGAACACTGGTAGACGAAGCCATGGGGATGCTTCTGACCGTGAACAAGAATCTGACAAGTTCTCCTCCACAGACCATACTGATAACTACGCGACTTCGGGAAATTAAGGGCCGAAAGATCTATCTCGAAGCGTCCGTTAAAGATGGTTGCTATGTAAATCTAGCTAAAGCTGAGGCACTGTGGATCAGGTCAATGAGTCCAAAGAGAAACTATAATGTTTTCGCTACCGTACATTAAGCGCTCTTACAAGGACAAGAGCCAAGGGTCAGACGAAGTTTTGGATTTTAGGATCTTGACATCCCGATTCACAAACATCATCGAAATGCGGTCTGTCGTTGCAAACCGTTCCGAGCCACGAATCCAATTTCTCGAGGGAGGACTGAATACACCTGGACTGAAAGGAAAGCCTTTGCAAGGCGTTAGAATGTCGCCACCAACTTCGATTTCACAACTACCCTTACTTCATATGAAAAGCTATCTAGGAGAGAGGCTAGACTACCTTTTACCCATGTTTACAGACGCACTCGAGTAGACTGTCAGGCGAAGAAGTCAAACAGTCAAAAGTAGGGTATCAGAGACCTCCCACTACTAGATTCAAGATTTAGAAGGATGTCAGAATTTATTATACGAGCATCTCGTAGGATGCTTGAACTATACATTTCGCAACCGACAGAGTCTCAACCAAACGTAAACGTGGGTCATGCAGCCAGGACAAATACAGAAGGCTCGAACGGTTAGAACTGGAGGTCGCGGTATCACCTCCTCTTATAATGCCTCAACAACCTTCCTGGGGTCAAAGACTTTCTTTCCAAGCTCCTTATGCGATCCTTCGATACTGCGGTACAGTTGCTCCCCATTCTTGAAAGAATTCGACGCTCCGCATAGGTGGCAGTACAAGGTGCAAGTTACTCTAGGCCGTTTGGGTACATCTCCACAAGTTTTCGCGTCTCAGCAATCAGCCTGTGAGTGGTCAGCAACAGTTCGATGCCTCTGCTTGCTTGTGTATAGCAGATATACTCTTGTCTGGGTTTGGTGTCCGACACGAAAAGTGTGCTTTCGTGCAGGTAAATGGATATTGTCATTAGCAGGGCTCCCCACGGATTAGCTACCATGCTAATGGGCTGATACCTTCTTAAAGAGTATAAGGCAAGTCTAGCGTCGAGATCTTCCTCGGGGGGCGAAATAGGAAAGTGCGAGTGGTATGCGTTCATATAATTCCGCCCGAACTTATATCGAGAGATTCTCATCGCTTTGACATCGACTGCATAGCATCGACTATTACGACCATTTCTATACATGGGTCTAAGTCTGCTCGATGCTTACATTCGTTATGGCCATAGAAGCCAGCGGCGTCGAAGACCATAGGGTTTTCCGAAGATATATCATTGGATGCTTCAGAAGATCAGTCATTGTATAGCTTAGATCTGACCAAAACATACCGTTTCCATACCAGAGGTCACCATGCACAAAACTGGGCTTAAGGGAGCGACCGGCAGTCTCCAATGGGCGGAGCAATCGTGGAATGACCTTTTTGAAAAGTGGCTCCATGAGTGCCTTCAACTCTTCACATGGGCCACGTGCTTCCATTTCTAGCTCAAAGTCCCGCTTTGTACCATTCATAAAGCACTCCTCCCAAGTGTCGGTCCACCGAACATCCTGAGGAATGTTTCCATTGTACGTTGTTACATGAAACCCAAATTTTCCGGTCGGTGATACTGAGTCTCGGTGGAGTTGTGCAAGGCGTGCAGAGAATTGTTCCATCTCGGGCAGTTCATTGTCCATATCGTGGAAATTGCCGAGGAAAAATGGAGGTCATGGTTTGATTTGAATGTACCCCAAGCAATCGGTTTTGGGGCAAAGTCCGGGGTCACCGTGTGTAGGACTTTCATCGACTCGTATTCCCCTTGCATTATACCGCGCCCTCTGTCTCCAGTAGCAACCTTCAGGAAATATCTGGCGTCTGTGCCGTCAGGGAATTGGAGATGGACAGAGGCTGTGCGAGTCTAGTAACTTGCTCCATGGCCCGATGCATTGATGGTGCAAGCCCTTTGCGCTCCAGGAATCACTACCAAATGCCAGTACTCTCCTCAAACCACTGTTGGCCGGGCCAAAACATGGTCCTACCAAGAATGACATTCTCATCGAGGTCTATACTCTCCGTTTGAGGTTTATCCAACGGCTGTTCTTTGAACAAGTCCGTCATTGAGATTGTACGATTAGAATATAATCGATGACACAGATGCAAAGATGGCAAAGATTGGTTGAAATGGGCTTACTATTAGAGTACTCCGTAGCAACCTCTTCTATCTTCAATATCGCGAACGCGGCGTATCCTGCGAATTGGGGCTAATCTGGGCGCTTAATGATAGGTGGTAAATGGAGTCTTTCTATTTCCGTATGTACTCCGTAAGCTCACCCCCACTACTTTATGTTGGTTCCCGGATCCATCACGGCTCGTTAACCTCCTGATTGGTATACTGAGGGCCGATCCTAGCACCATCCATGTATGCGGCTCTCGGTAGTCGGTACTCGCTCGAACTTTAGAACAACTTACAGCCTTGCGCAAGCTGGAGTCTTTCAATGAATCTCAACACCAAGATGCAAATGCAGATACTGCTATGGTAAGCTCCTTAGTCGAACTTCGAGATGACCTTACTAATTCCTGCCGGCTCTAGTTTTCTCGGTGGCGCAAGTCTAGCAATTCCAGGTTGAGTGTTCTCGAGGAAAGCCTGACCAGCTTGACGGCGATAGAACAACCTCTTGAGACTTCCGACAATCAAATCGGCCCTCTTGGCCTCAACTTATTGTATACACCGCCTGCGCCTCTTCTCGATTTCATTTTCGTCCACGGTCTTCGCGGTGGCTCGAAGAAGACATGGAGCAAAACAAGTCACTCATACCATTACTGGCCAAAGGAATGGCTTCCCCGCGATCCCGAATTTAAGCATGTCCGCATCCATAGTTTCGGTTACAATTCGGATTGGAACGATCGGAAAGATAGCATCATCAATATACACGATATTGGGAAGTCACTTCTGGGAGAGATGATCAACTCTCCAGAGATCCGGAGAAATGACAAAGTAAGTTGGAGAGACTATCCACTTTCAATGTAGACATAGGCACGACTTGGGCTGAGCACTATTGGCTTTGTGGCATTAACAGGATGGCTTCCATGCTGTCTTTTTGTGGGCTGACCTTACGTTCGATTAGACACAAATAATATTCATCAGTCATAGTATGGGAGGACTTGTTGTCAAGAAAGTAAGTAACCTTCTTACAAAGCCCACCGCATCATCCTGTCAAACCTCTGGAAGGTCTAGCAATCATTTATTGGAGCAATGTATGCAGTGGCAGCCGCGACAACCACAAGGCAGAAACCCATATACGTTGCTGAAATATTCTCTTTACCCATCGAAGATTTTATTATCTTCGTGTCATCGTCTTAAAGGGCTGGTAGCCCTTTAATGCTCAGCCGTCTTTGTTCAGGTCGTGCTAATCTTTCTATTCTGTCAGGCATGCATTCTCGCTAATCAGGATCCATTGGCGAAATCCCTCGCAGACCGTTTATATGGCATCGTTTTCCTCGCCACGCCACACCGGGGTGCAGACTCTGCAACTTTGCTGAACAACTTACTGCGGGCGTCGCTATTACACAGCCAGAAACCTTTCGTAGCAGACCTGGAGCGAAACTCCGGCGCAATTCAATCAATAAATGATGATTTCCGCCATTACTCTAGCACACTTGAGTTGCGATCATTCTATGAAACCATAAAAACGAACATAGGTTTTTCAAACCTTCTCATTGTCGAAAAAGACTCCGCGACCTTAGGTTACCCGAATGAGCAGAGCGCGTTGCTCAATGCAACACACCGTGACATCTGCAAATACCAAAGTCCGGCAGATCCGAACTTCATCAGTCTCAGAAATGCGTTGGTGACCATGTCACAAGACGTTGCAAGGAAAGGTCAGATCGAGAATCCATCGAGGATCAAGTAGCTGAGTCCTTCTAGTTATTGCGGTCATGCGTGATGAGCATCGTAGCCAACTTCGAGAGCTTCAAGACTATCTTAGCGTATCAGGGATACCGGAAGATGATCTGACAACTCTCGAAGATGCGTTACTCGAAGGCTCCTGTCAATGGCTGACTTGGAAGAAAAAATATCAAGCATGGCGAGACTTTCACCCTGGCAGCCTTCCGTACTACTGGCTCAGTGGACAACCAGCAACAGGTAAATCGGTCTTGGCTGCCCATGTTCTTAGAAATCTGGAAGACATCAACGCAAATTGCTGCTACTACTTCTTTAAGCATAACGATACCGAAAAGTCAAGTCTTAGTGGCTGTCTCAGATCTCTGGCGTACCAAATGGCTGTTATCGACCTTCGCGTCCGGTCCCAACTTATGGCCATGAAACATGACGAGGTTCGATTGGATAAAGAAAATGACCTTTCGGTGTGGCGTAAAGTCTATCTATACGGAATTTTCGAACTTGTTCTTGATCGGCCTTTCTTCTGGGTTATTGATGCATTGGATGAATGTAGCAGTCAAAGCAACATCATCCCCTTGCTCGGTAAAGCCTACGGGATTTTTCCACTCCGGGTATTCGTGAGTAGCCGAGCTACTCCTGAAATCTCCAGAAACTTTTCTCAGCTAGAGGAGCTAATTTATGCTGATGAATTGACCCCCAATGATACTCGCGGCGACATTGAACTTTATTTACGTGCCAATATGAGAAGTTTAATGTTGAAAAATGAGCCATTCTGCCAGAAGGTTACTGAAACGATTTTGAATAGGTCTTGTGGCTCGTTCCTTTGGGTTGTCCTTGTGTTAGAGGAGCTACGATCTGCGTTTAGTGAAGGCGAGGTCCAACAGGTCCTGGAAGAAGTCCCACCAGGTATGGACGCTCTTTACAAAAGGGCGCTGTTGTTGATGTCTAAGACAAGTCGTGGGAAGCACCTTGTTAAGGCCGTCTTGCTATGGATCGTGTGTGCTATTCGCCCACTTACCTTGAAGGAATTGGAGCATGCGATACTGCTTGACACTGGCGAGAGCGTACTTTCTTTGGACAAGTTCATCCTGTCTACCTGCGGGCAACTGGTACATGTAGACAAGAATGGTCGGGTCTCGCTGATTCATGAGACTGTGCGCGCGTTTCTCCTGAAGGATGACCTACAGTCCGAGTTTGCTGTCGAGAAATTCGAGGCTCATGGTCAGATCGCCGAGGTTTGCCTGCGATATCTCAATAACGATGAAATGAAGCCTCCTCGAAGCCAGAAATTAATGCAAATTCACCGGACCAAGGCAGCAAAAAGGTCTCCTATTACGCAATATGCCTGTATGTACTTCAGTCAACACCTTCGAAGATCCCACTCAGAGAACTCGCAGCTATTAATTAGCCTCGTCAAATTTCTGGAAGGAAATGTTTGCTCTTGGATTGAGCTAATGGCAAGTACTGGAAACCTTCACCAGCTGATACGAACAGCCAAGGACTTGAAGGGCTTCCTCCAGGCTAGAGCAAAGTATCATTCCCCAATCAGTAAAGAAGTGCAACGTGTTAGCAGTTGGGAAGCAGACCTTGTTCGATTAGTAGCGCAATTTGGAGGTGGTCTTTTAGCAGTTCCATCCGCGATATTCTGGCTGATACCCCCGTTCTGCCCTCCGACATCAGCCATCGGGTCACAGTTCGGGTCGCTACCTCATGGCATCACTGTGGAAGGTCTTGCATCAAGCGCATGGAGTGATCGATCATGCTGCATTCACTATCATGGAAAACAAACAAGGGCAATAGCCTGCACTGATACTGCGTTCGTAGTTGGCCTATCTGATAAATCGATAAGGCATTATTCGTATTCTACCTACCAGCAATTACAACAACTGAGCGTGATGCAGCCAACCAAACTTTTGGCTTTGAGCAATTCTGGAAAGTTGATGGCAGCCAGCAGTGTTCACTACGTGATGATGTTTGAATTAGAAACAGGGCAGCGGTTGTGGCAAACCCGGTCACCACAGGAATGCCTTACGCTCTCGTTTGCAAATCAAGACAAGTCCCTGCAGATCCTGACAAAAGGGGGTATTCTATCGTTTATCTCGGCCACCGACGGGTCGAGGTTGTCGTATATTTCATTGGAAGAAACATCTAATAAAACAGACCACGCTGGCTTCCGTCGCATATTTACGTGCGCCACTTTCTCCTTTGAACTTAGTATGATCGCGGCTGTGCAGAGGGGAGGATCAATTGGCCTTTATGACATGGAAGAAGGCAGCTTTGTTGGCCTATGCAAGAGAGATGCCGAAACTGAGCTTGAGAGCACAGATTTCGCACTCTCATGGGTTTCTGACTTCATATTTAATCCGAACCCAGCAATTAGCTTACTGGCTGCGCTTTACCATGACGGAAATTTGGTACTATTCGATCCGTGCCAGCTAGCGGTTGTAGCACAGGTCGAGACAGATGCTCAAGTGCTGACCTGCAGTCATGATGGCCGCATCCTGGCTACAGGCGATGCCGTTGGTACCATACAGGTTCTCGAGTTCGAGTCCCTTAATCTGATCTATAAGGTCATTGCCTCCGATGACCCGATCAGGTCCCTAGTATTCAGCAGGGATAATCTTCGGTTTATAGACATTCGTGGAAGTCAGTGTAACCTTTGGTAGGTACATCGTTTTTCATTTCCATTTTGGTATACCTTCAACTGTGCGTGAAGATAGCGTAATACTGCCACAAAGTCTAACGTTGTCTAGGGAGCCACCTATTCTAGTTCACTCAGACACGTACGACGACGATAGCGTTTCTGATAATATAGCCGTCGAACCAACCATAGTAGGATTTTCCTGTACTCATCATATAGCTGCAATTACTGCGCTCGCATGCTACACAAATGATGAATTAGTCTTTTGTGGTAAGGATAACGGGGATATCACGCTTTATTCCACTGCCACCGGCATGGAAGTGCAAATCATGTACCAACATGCAAAGGGAATCGCCATTAAGCTTATTGAATACGGCACCCAGTCCAACGTGTTGGCGAGCGCAGACGCATCTAGCAGGGTGATGGTTTGGAAAGTAGCCAGAACTGGTAAAGCATGGGTAGCCAAAGGTCCGTTGCTAGATGCACGTATACCCGATTACGCCATCAACCAACTTCTGTTCGACGCAAATAACAATTGGCTTTTGATCTCGACTCTAATATCTGACATAATCTATAACGTTAATTCGGGGATTAAAAAAGCAGTAAGTATGGAGAAAAAAGATTCACGAAGATGGATAAACCATCATCATGATCCGAGAAAAGTGATCTGCGTCACTGCAGAGGCGGCATACATTCGCAGTTGGGAGCATCTCTCCGATCCTGATGCTGCTGAGACGAAGCTTGTATTAAACACAAATGGGCCTATCCTCGTAAAAGATGTTGCCATTCATATGAACGGCTGCATCCTATCCATCGAGCTTTCGGGGTCTTCAAGTCAGCAATCAACTTTCAAAATTTTGCTTCTATCGGCGTCGTCATTTGATAAATCATTCGCCAACACCATAGAGCCGGTGCAGCGAATACTAAGTATATCTCAGAAAATGAGACACGTCATCGGAAGTCATGGCAAGAAATTTTTGTTTCTCGACCCAGGGATGTGGGTCTGTAGCCTGGATCTGGAGACATTTGAGAGTGAATATTCCCGGCACTGTTTCATCCCCAATGAATGGTTGAGCACAAACTGGGATCTCATGATGAAGGTCAATCAGAAGGGAGATTTAATCTACGTGAAAGGCCATGAATTAGCAATCATCAAACGCGCGCTTGACAACAAAGTGGGCGTTTCCACGAACACAGGTTGATACGTTCAGCATATCGATTCCTATCTACCGTATGTGTCATTGAGGTGGTAGACTAGGGAATTGAGTCCGTGATCGACAGCCCCTCTAAGAGATCATAGGCCCAACTATCTGACCCTCTTAGATCTGCTCGACTTTTGGAATAAGAGACGCCCGTGTTATGGGCTAGATGAGTTTCGAGATTGTCGAAATTTCGGAAAGGGGGATGACCTCTTAAGGTGAATACTGAAGCAGTATTTGTTGTTAACGCGATCACGTCTCAATTGATGAAAAGAGGAACAAAGCTAACAAACACATTCCGATGACCGTGCTGTACATCGTTCACTTCTGAATTCAGTGATATTTCGCCCAGTACCGCGAAAGAACATTGGATCTTTTCGCATTCCAAGGCTTTGAAAAGATGTTCCGAGGACATTATCGCTCTATAAGCCTGAGACTGGTATTACGGCTACTCAGAAGTATCAGTATTGAGCGGCTTAGCTTCTCGAGCTATTGCAGCATGAGCTTCCACTCAGCCTCGCTATTCGCAGCGCAGTTCCCAGAACTTGGTCTGATTGCGATACGTCATGAAGTCGATCTACTCGTGATGTCCAACCTAATATATCATCCTTTAATATTACCTGCTGGCATTAAGCGGATGCCGATATTGAACTATCGCATGCACGTGTCATGGCGCAAATTTGCCACATCTTCGAATGCAGCCGAAATGCGCTCTGGTCAAACCGAATTCGATCAAGCTTCCCACCTTTTCCCACCGAAAAAGTCCGGTGCCCAGCCCGAAGCCACAAATGCCTCCAATGATTATAGATGCTGAGTATATACTTGTTGTGAGTACCAGGTAGGTATATATTTGCAATAGCCTATTCTTTAGCTCCTAGCAGAATATTCAAGCGTTTTCTCAGATGCCAATTCACGTGAGATCTCCCTGATTTAAGAACACTTCTTCGACATGAACCGGGCGGAGTTACCCTACCATTGAAGCTTTCCCCACAATCTGACGATGTCAGCGAACGGAGGAGGTCCCTCTCACCCCTCGAAATCATCGCCCAAACATGTCCGCATTAGCGACCAAAACCCCACTACAGCCTCCTGGTGAAGCCTTCGGCAAAGGTTCTTCTGGTTCTGAACTCAATGGCGCTATCTTATTTACAATGGTCGTTATCCGGAGTCGTTCGGAGATGACTGCTTTGACTACTGAGATCAACCGCGAGTGCGCCAGGACCAGATGCCCTTGAGAAATGCATATAAACCCCACCTCGCAGCTTCTTCTCCTCTTCTCTTGGGTATTCGATTAAGTCTTCATCCCCAAACAATAGCAGTCATACTAAATCTTCAGTACGGAACACTGAGCACATTGTTCCACGTTCATCTATTCCAAAATCAAAACTTCACCCGCACTCAGAATGCACGTCGCCATCATGATTGTCAGCCTCTTTGGCCTCACCATTACCGCAGCACCTCCAGCAGTAGTGCCAAACGCGCAGCAGCCTCACCAACATGCATAGAGGAATGTACGCAGCAGCAAATTCGCTGTACTGAAACAGCTGATGCCAATGCCGTTGCCGTCTTCTCCTTTCGAGAAGCAGTGTTAAAATGAGAAGACACCCCACATGCCATTTTTCAGGACCAAAAGGCTGTCAGCAAATGCTCACATCTCATCTGATAGTTCCAATCTGGTGGGCTACCGCGACAGCAATTGCACCGCCAACGAGCTAGCGGCTCCAATTGCTGGCCTCCCGGTGTGAAATAGATGCTTGAGCTGTGGGTGTGGAGTCCGTTCTGCGGTTGAATGGGAAAAAATCTCGAGAATGTAATGGTTGGCGACCGGCGGTTGGATAGGATGTTAGAAAGATACTTTGCAGTCTAAGGTAGCATGACAACGCATTGAATCCTCTCATTATGCGAGACCGTTGAGCCTCAAGTCAACCCAAGCTTTCGGTTTAGGCTGCAATCGCTTAACTTTTTTCTTTTGCCGCTGCAAGATCGAACCACTGACCTTATCATATAGTCAGCGCACTTCTTTGGAATCGATATTGAAGGGCTTAAGAGCCAGCAGATCCTCGTTTGAAACGAGTCTGTTGAACAAATCTACAATCTCGGTCCTGAGGTCAATTATAATTGCACAAAGAAGTAGATTTGTGTTTTCACGACTGGGATCAAGAACAGATTTGATAGCTAGAGGTTTGACATGTCGAGTTTGACAGAGAACCTTGATGTAGCAATTACTACTTCATTGATGTGATCTCTGCTGCTTGAACTGACCCAAGTAATTTTATCCTCCCACACAAGCGCCTTCAAGAGAGTCTCTATAGCCAACATATCAAATACCTTATGTGATCTCGTTCCTCAATACCTGGTTAGCAAACTGTTGTCGACGTTGTTCATGGCTTACAACTCCTTAATATTCGAGCTTTACGGTCTGACAAATCCTCAATCGTACGTATTCTGCGTGTGTTGCGCGGCTGCGCGTATCCGTCGTATTACAAGCAACGTCATGTAGCATAAACACCTCGTATCTCCTGCAATGCAACCTACGGAATCGATAATCCTAACCTTAAATCTACACGAATTCATGTTTAGAAGTCCAGAAGTGAATTTAATGGGTATAAAGACGTCCCCATCTCTAGAGTATTCTGTTGGGTCTCCTCAGTCCAAAATACCTTTCATTCTGAGTTATAGGATCAAAAATATTCAATCTTTCCAAATCTGTGCTTGACTTCTCGTCAATCATGAAGCTCCTGTTTTGCACGCTCTTCCTAACCATCATCTCCACCATCACCGCAACTCCCCTTGTACCAGGCGTCCAACGCTCCTTCAAACTCAAATCCCACGTCCTTACGCCCCCAAATCCCTCCTTCGAGACCCTCTACCTAGAGCCCTACCACATCTACCCTGCCTTTAATTACGCCGTCTTCGCCCTCAAGACCGCCGCCAACCCCGGTATCGTCGGCCACCTAAACGGCACGGCCGACGACTTCACATATGACAACGCAGATCTAATTTTCGGGTTTGGCGGGAGCTTCCCTTACGGCTTTGTGATCGATCAGATCAATACCACTTACAATCCTATTGAGATTAACGCGGGCGGTGGGACAAAGGGCATCTTTATTGATCAAGGGGTGATCAAGTATCATAACCCGATATCGGGGGGCTTTTACGGTCAGTCGATCTACACTATTTGATGTAAGACGTGGACAACAAAGGCTAATCCGACGATATTCAGCTTGCAACAACACGCTAGTTTACGGGCCAGCGGTACAGGTGTTCTACAAGCCTAAGTTCATTACTACACCGGCAAATTGCTCGGATGTGGAGTTGGTGGTTGAGTATGTCTGAACTGTAGGAGGACATTCTGTATTATAAGGTATTGGAGGCTTGATCGAGCGATTTAGCAGACGGACATGTAATAAAGCCTACATCTACGGTATGTGATACATTGCGTCCCTGAGCCTTGACCTTTGATTGATACTCATCGTGCGGCTTGATCGACTTTCCGGCTTGTGTAAGTCAATGTAGTACTAACAACTTCTGCTACTTGGACCGAGCGCCTCCCCTCCCCTTCCCCTTTCTACATATGTGCAGAATAGTCGCTGGTCACAAACCACTATCATCGGCGTCGTGGCGAAGAAACTGATCCACACAAGCCGTCTTGCATTACAAAGCTCACAACAAGACCTCTAGCCTATCTTTTACACTAGAATAAAGTCATTGCAGTAAGAAAATTGTGTTCAGATATTCATACTATCATAAATTTCGACGTAAGAGATTCTCTTCAAGGCAAACAGGGTTGTAACCATTACAGCCTCAATTATTTGATTTCTGACTCTGAGGACGTAACAAGAACTTCGATCAACTGAACATACACCTTCGCCGCCCGCTGTGCCTCTTCTCTCGTCAATGCCTTGTCTTCCGTCAATGCCTTGAGATTGTACAGCAAATTAAACATGTACGAGGCCGGTTCGTCCTTGAAAATCTTCAGCATGGCCGCGTACTTGAGACTCATCTCACCTTACTAAATTTCATGACGATTCAGAGCATGGAGTTTTGCTGGTTTGAAATACGATCGAACGGCTGAAAGCAAAGTGAGAACTTCTTGACTCATAGATTCTGATCGTTCCTGACGGTGACATGGATCTTCTTTATGCGTACTATGTCAATCTGTGTGAAGTCTCGGAATCCGAATTGAGTTTCGACAAGGAGATCCTTGACCTTGATCATGGGTGATAATTGGTTGCAGAACGGAAGAAAGTTGGCACAATTACCAATGATAAGATGTGGATTATCGATTGCCACATTCCGTCCTTGATGAGATTGTCGTACAAGACGTCGATCGAATTGCCTCTAAGATGGGAAAGCAGGAGCGTGTATGCGATCTGAAAGATAACAAGCACAGTGTCACCAGGCCATGTCCTTGATGCGAGCGGTTGAAAGAACTTTTCCAAAATTCACTCGAGAGTATTACATTCTGACAATAGGTCTATACAATACCGTGCAAAGAGTAAGAACGCAAAAGATCCCTTGAATAAGATAACGTTGTGGTAGTAGACAACCCTGGATCTTTCTCATGCTCTTGTTTCCTTCTTCTCCGACGCATCTGTCACCTGCTCATTGTCCTTGGACACGTGTTTCAAATTGAACCAACGCATTCCAAAAGTTGTAAGTACGGACACACAAATGGTTACTGTGGCACAGATCATCGTTCCTGATATTGCAGCGCTGTATGCTTCTCGTAAGCCCGTCAGGGTTGAAGGTGAGGATGCTAGAGTGTCTAGATTGAGGGCGCCGGCTTGAATAACGGCCTGCGGCGATACGGTGCTTGTGTACTTGGGAACCTGGCTGATGAGTTCGCTGATCAGGATCTTTCCGCCGATAGAGATTCCGATAGCACTGTATCAATTTAATTTTCACACAGAAGTTCTAAGTAGGAAGTTATGCTCACCCTCCTGCTAGTGATGCAAACGTTGCAATAGCTAGCAAGATTTCAATTATTTGTGACGCTTTTCTAGAGATGAGTCTATCGTTGTCTGTGGATGGACGTACCGTTGCCAATATATACGTCACTTTCACTTTAGGTAAGGCTGATCAGTAGATGGCCAGAAATTTTGGTATTTGAGGTCTTACTCTTCGAGTAAGGCTTGGATAGCTGTATATGGCATGTTCGTACACATGCCGTCTCCAAAACCTGCGAGAACCATATAGACCACCCATTTGGCTGTAGGTGTTTGAGTTCTTATCATGATGAGCAGTCCTGTTCCAACGGAGCATATGACCTGACCGAGGAGCATGATTGGAACCTGAAGTACGACAGATCAGCATAAATTACAGGGAGTGTAGATTGATAGACCCACGTAATATCCAGTTCCTGTAGCAATTCCACCAGCAAGAACAGTCGCAATGACCTGAGGAGCTGCTAGTGCCAGAAATCTGACACCGCTTTGTAATACGGATACTCCTTGAGCGGCCTGGAAGTAGAATGGAAGGTAGTATAACTTCTGGTACCGTTATGAGCTTCAGCCAAAGGTTCGTATGACCAGACCAGACTTACAATATTGCTCGACATAGAGATGAAGGACAGCGCCAACGCTCCATATAAAATCGTGCGCTGTTTCAATATCCGTGGTGGAATGGTTGCTTTATCCCCCAAGAGGGCTTGGGAAAGGCAGAACGCGAGGAATAGGAGACCGAATCCAATCCAAAGACCAACAACTTGACTTGATTTCCAAGGGTATTTCTCTCCACCCCATTCTAAGGCGAGAAACAAACAAAAGACAGCTCCAAGTAACAACACAGCGCCGAGAAAGTCAAACTGCTTGGTTTTCACTTTGAAGGTCATCATTTTCACACTCTCCTCTTTGACCTTTGCAGTGAGACCGAGAAAGACAAGTACAAACACAGCAGCGCCGATCGGTAGATTGCTATGCTGAAAGTGAGCGATCCGAAGTAAGATATAGCCTTGGGAGGTTGGACGAACATCCAAAAGCACCATCTCCAGCTCACACGATCTGTCAAAACTCCACCCAAGATCGGACTGAAACAGGCACATATACCAAAACAACTGACAACGAGGCCGATATACAGAGGGCGCTTTTCGAGTGTCGAAATGTAGGTGATGACTGTGATTGCTCCTTGGATGACTCCTGCAGCCCCAGTGCCAGCAATGGCTCTTCCAACAATAAATGCTTTAGAATTCGGAGCGGCAGCACATAGAGCTGAGCCAGCTGCGATGTTTGTTAGCAAATGAGTAGGTAAAGATATATAGAGACAAAAGCTGAGCTTGCCTTCAAAAATCAATATAGAGGCCAAATACACGAATTTGATGTTGAAAAACTTGTAGACCGTTCCTCCGGCAGGTTGAAGCGCGGTCAAGAATATGAGGTATACCGAACCATACCAGCTAATATCATTGAATGCATGGAATTCCGTGGAAATCTTTGGGATCGCCACAGATATTATAGTAGTGTCAATAGCAACAAGAAAAGTGCCTAGAAAGAGTGACACTAAAATTATTGCAAGTTTCAAGCCTCCTGGGTAATCTTTGCCCACCTGTAAAGCTTCCGCCATGACTTTTTGTAATAGTTATGGCTTGAGAAAAAGGAATGCTCGCTTTAATTTGGCTTCACAAGACAACGGCTATCCGGAAACCGAATAAACCCTTCCTGAGACTAAGAACCGCAAGATCTTTTACAACTTCGTAACACCGTTCAGCTGATGTACTGAGCCGCAGCCATGCCGCATATCCAAATGAACAACGTCCGTAAGCTTGATACATTGATATATGTGCTTTCCAATGGAGGGGGTGATCTCACAGCCAATGTTAATACCCAAGTAAAACTGTGTAACGGAAAGGGAACTGTGTGGGAGCGTGCCTGCAGCCTGCAGGTGACGCTTGGGCAGGGGGCCTTAGCATTGGGAGAGCCTGCGCCTATAGATTGCCGAAACGTTGAAAGAGCTTCCAACAGGAATTGTTTCAACCTGGGGCAAACTAACAAGGGCTCAGCGATAAGACGCCTCATAACCGCAGTACGCGAAAGCATTACAAAGCACCTTGCAACACATGAATATGATGTCTGCCTTTGCCACATTTGCCTTCCTTTACCTAGTGAATGCTGCCAGGGAGTCGTGCATTGCAGATAATTATTCAGACACACTGTCGGAAATCAGTGTTTCTTGAAGGCGGATAAGTATAGTGCATGAGGTCTTACTCCTTGCTTCTTGCAGCAGCATGTGGCCCTTCTATATCTAGAGGCCTGCAGGAATGAGGCAAGACATGACGCTGATTTTAGCAGAGAACCAATGGCGTGTGCAGGAATGCCTTGTCCGCCTACATTTGCTTACGATTTGACACACAAAGCCGAGACAACTCATACAATGACGTTGCGTCTATTAGAGATGTTGGTATTAGTTTGAGTCCTTCTAGGGGAGCACATTTCGGACCAAGTTTTAGTGGGGGGATCGAGTTTTGCGGTGCGGCTTCTTTTTGCTACCCGCGTGTGGGGAGCTTCTCGTTTACACGCACGCTTAGGGTTAGGGTTAGGGTTAGGGTTAGGGTTAGGGTTAGGGTTAGGGTTAGGGTTAGGGTTAGGGTTAGGGTTAGGGTTAGGGTTAGGGTTAGGGTTAGGGTTAGGGTTAGGGTTAGGGTT